>Ga0209589_1000333_pt1 | contig 62032 bp, 23 predicted proteins | sample CowpeawhiteBW_FD_187525 | JGI IMG/M metagenome (GOLD analysis project Ga0209589, IMG submission 187525) | Root nodule microbial communities of legume samples collected from California USA - Cow pea white BW (SPAdes) (version 2) | ecosystem: Host-associated > Plants > Roots > Nodule | place: USA... | reverse complement strand
ATATATATATATATATATATATATATATATATATATATATATATATATATATATATATATATATATTTTAATTAACAATTGATAATATTTGGCTTTATACATTCAGTGGCATATTGAATTAAATTTCATAATGTAAACTATTCAATATTGACTTGATGATATTAATAAGTTTCAAGGTAATGTTACTTCTATATATATAAAGAATGACAATGATATACATTCATTTTCTTTTGAAAGTTACTTATCACACCATATATTTTATAAAACCATATATTTTTGTTCTCTTATATCTAGATGGGGTGCATGAACAATTTTTCTGAAAAAAAAACGCATTACTAGATGAAGAGTTTAACTAGACTAGATGAGTAATTAAAAATATGGTTTAACTAGACTAGATGACCAATTAAAAATGTTTGGTTTGAATGCCTAAAAGCCCCATCATAGATGGCTAATTCTTGTATATCACGATAAAAGATTTTTTATTTTGGACTCAAATATAGCGACAATGATCTAATTTATTAGAATGACAGTTGATTCTTTTAATGTTCTTGATTTCCTAAAAATAAAAATCTATTTTCTAGATTACCTTCAATAGTATTTATTGATGTTAATGCGATTAAAATAATAATTTTAAATAAAGTTGAATTAGTTGAAATTTATCTATATTTAAATTCATCAAGTACTACTATTTTTATTCATATTTGAGTTTAGAGAAAATATAAAGTATGCTTTAATTCATGCACATCTATGTCCAATGGTGTTTATTTTAAATAATCCATACAAATATACAGTGCATGATTGATTACATCCTTGAAAAAGTAACGTGAATAATAAAATGTACACAACTAAAATAATTTACGGTTGAAGAAAAAAAATATGAAGAAAATGGAAAAGGGTTGGGAGAAGGCACACTAAAATGATAGTTTTCAATTCAAATGTCCCATAGTTTCTTTTTCCTTTTGACCAACTTAAGCAGAAAGCGAGGAACTATCTTCTTAAGGTTCCTAATGACGCTACGAGTACATCCTTTGATGGCCATGAACAGTGGGAACTGCACCAATGCAAATATGCATACAGGGAAGAAAGCTGCACAATATGTCAAAGTTGAAGTCCATGTGTTCCCCTCTAACTTGATGTTGATCAAAATTGTGGCGCTGAATGCCAGCATTGTTGTGGCCATGGAGAAGAACAACAAGGCAAAACCTGCCATTAATTTTCGAGGGAGAGACTTTCGAAAGTCCCACATCTCGCAGGGTGATGTGAGGATGGAGAGGAACATAATCACAGAAGCCAGAGAACCTACAAGAGCCACAATATCCATGATTGTGAAGACCAAGAATATGGGGTGATGAAGGAATCTAGGGAAGCCACCGTCATCTGTGCCTCCAGGGACAGTGTATGCTGCTGCAAAGACAACAGTGGCAACAAGAACAGCTACTGCAGAACATGATTGAGCAGTCTCTTTTATCCATTCACGAGCATCCTTAAGGAGTGAGGCATGCTTTTTCACAAAAAGTTGCTTTGCAGTTTGGTTCTTTTGGTTTTTGTGAACGGTATAATGATAAGGGAGTCTCTTTTCTATGCGCTGCATTATTATATATGATGAATGCAGACAGTAAATAATTGGAATATAATTTGTGATTATGACAAATTGAAAAGCATACTTACATCGAACCAATGCAACTCCTCTTGCAGCTGCATAGCATAACCAGGTTGGGAACCCCCTTGAAATTCTGCAGTGTAATGAAGGACAGTGTTATTGTCCTTGTCTATTTTTCCAGCAAGACTTCTCACCATTTTCAGTTTCTTTAAGATTCGATAGATTTCCTTCTGCCGGTGTTTGACGGCCATGTACAATATGTTTTGCTCGTCTTCACTAACATGCTCAATTGAATGAGGATGAAAATGAATTATTAATTCCACAATCTCTGTAATTCCATTGCAAGCTGCCATAAGCAAGGGGGTGTATGCAGTAGGTTTGCTTGCACCCTCTTGTTTCTTTTCTTCCTCTTGTTCACTTTTTTTCTCTTTGGGCGTTTCTTCATGTTGCGATCTCCCCATGGAAACTGTTTTATCCCTTGCTATGGCAGTATTTCGCCATGAATAGTCTTTTGGTGCTAGCAAGAACACTAGTTCCTTTGCTAAATTATGCATTTCCTTTTTCCTCCAAAGTTTATCAATCTCTTTCCATTCTGAACATCAACAAAGCAAACAATAAACACACCCCCATAAAAATTAAGTCTAAGCATATTGTATATAATTTTATCCATAAACAATTTTACCAATACAAAAAAAAAAATTCTTTCATAAATTAAAACTAACTCATGCATAAATTAAAAAATTTAAAATTTAAATAAATTATGTAAGTTAACTTTTATAAATTAATTTTAACCTATACAAATATTTTAGTTTTTCTTTTAATAAAGTTTGTAAAACAGTTTTTCCAAACATGTTCTAAATAGTTTGTTTTTTGGGGAGAAATGTGTAGTGCACCTTTTGCTAGAAGCTTCCACATGGAATACCACAGCCATGAAAAAACTGCAGTTGACCAAGCTGCAAAAATTATATGGTATAGCAACAACATTAAATGAGTTTATCATTGTGTGCTCAAAACTTTCTTACAAAACTAATCTTATATAGATATTTCTCCAAAGATGTTATTTATATATGTTTTAACATATCAATTGGATACCTGAGAGATTCCTTTGAGTTGTAGGTGATTCCTTTTTCCCTTTCTTGTGATTTTCCAGTTTTTGCCCTTCTCTCATGCTCTCCTCATGCTGCGTTTGAGTTGAAGATGATTCATTTATGTTGTTTCTCCCACTTTCCAAATCTTCCCTTTTTGTATTGTATCCATTACTTTGAGAGTAGTATTTGTAATCTTGAAATTTAGGAAGCACTGTGTCACCATATTGCAACTATCAGCACATGCATGTCTGTAATTCAAAAGCTAAATTATATACATGGATGGAGAAGAAAACATACAAAGGTATGTTAAATTTTTGAAAGGACCCATTTGGGTCTGACTTTTAAAGGTGGAGGGCATCTTTGCCAGCAATTGGAGAGTTGTGAGATCATTGTCTTCTTTTTCATGAGCGAGGTAGTCATAGCGTCTCAGAAGCCATAAAGCAGTGCCTGCATTGAAAAAGCCATAACCATGTTACCAACTTCATTTTATGTGTGGACATGCATGAAATGATGAGAGAGATAGAGAGAGAGAGATGGACCAAAAAACTGATCAATGACAGTGGTGTGAAGAATGGACATCTTATCGTCGCGGTGAAAATGGATGTTGGGATCAAGTTGAAGATCTTCAAGGAAGAAGCTGAGCAAGTCTGTTTTTCCAAGAGCAGCTGCTCTGTAAACCGGTGTTTCTCCCAAATTGTTCCTCATCTCTATCAATGCCTGATACTGATCTGAACCTGCTTCCTCCTCGTGCTCCAGAATGCTCTTTGTCATCTCCACTTCCCCTGTGAAGGCCACTTCATGGAGTGGCGTGTTCCCCATGTCATCCTGCAACCTCAGCACACGCTTTATGTCGCCCTCACCCACCCACTCGATCATTTCCCTGTACATTTCTGGGTTCCCACAGTGTGCTGCGTAGTGAAAAGCTGTGCTGTGGTGTAAATCGATTCTCTTATCCAACAGATCCTTGTGTTTGCTGAAAAATTTCCTGAAACCTTCCCAGTCATATCTCTTCGCCAATATGTATGGCCTTTTCATTTTTTCTATGTGCAAGGCTACTTGCCTTGTCACCTCTAATTTCCTCCTCGCTGCCTGTTCCTCGTTCATCACTCACTCATCGATCCTTCACTTCATCCAACCATTGGTGTCTGTCTCCTTATATCATGGAAAAGAATCCATTACGTATCCGTCGTAACCCAGAAGCCACCATTTTCAGCATATGTGCTTTGCTTAATTAATTCACAAAGTGAATAAGCTTGCAAGAATAACTAAAGTCAGAGGTTTCCCTTTGCTTTCCAACATTATGTATTCCCCTAATTGCTGGACTGGACTGGCTTTGTTAATACTCTCACATGCACAGAAAAGAAACAAAATATAATCTTCATATGTTGAGATTCTTCTTAGGGATGAACTTGTTACAAATTTGAGATCAACATATTTGTATTGTTTTCAGTCACTGTAATGAAATAAAGATTCATACACTGTCACGCAAGTACAGCTAGATCAACTCTATTTTTTTCTCCTTAAAAGACAAGTATATATTCGTTGGTTCTGCTACTTCAAGCCTGCTACAGCAGTTTCTGTCTTTTTTGCTGGTTATCATTCTCATAATATTACATTATTAACAGAAAAACTTTCTTCCACCTTGTGTAAAGCAATAAGCATATCACAACAATGAACTTAAGTTATAACAGGGTACTTGTCTTGGTTGGCATTATTTTAATTACAAAAATGTCGCATTTAGGTGAATTGATGAAGTCTTGTCTTTCGTTTCACAAATTCCTCTGCTTTTTGTTATCGTAGGTTAGTGATTTAATTTTTCAAATTAATTACCTGGTTAATTCCTGCTACACTTTCCTGTTTTTCATTACTTCTCAGTGGCATGCGATTTCACCTGTAACAAGTCTTGTCTCCACGAAACAATATGGTATATAGTAAGAAAAAGCGAGATAAGAGAAATAATGTATTTAATTTATTTTTAGTATAACTCCTGCATGATCATAGCCCTATGATCAAGACTGAATTTATTTGCCATTTATCAGTGCTAAAGTAAATACCAGTGAGTAAATTCATTTCTTCAACTTGGGAATAGTTTAAGCATATTTTGATCATAAAAGTGAATACCACAAACTCGAAAGTTTAGGTAAATTAGTGAGAGTGTTATAAACTAGACCTGTAAAATCAAATTATAAACTCTTGACATTTTATTTGGTATAAAGAATTACATCAAAATATTATTAAAGAATATAATAATTCAACATTAGATTAAACTATTTAAAAATATTATGCTACAAATAATTTTTATATACTATTGTTTTTATCACTAGTTGATCACATTATATGTTATATTTAAATAGTTTTTATATTTTTATAATAGTAATATATTTTTGTCACCTATTATTTGGTTGATTATATTTATATTATTTTTTTACGTAAAAAAAAAGTTAATGGACTTAAAGTGAGGGAGGCCCAACGATTCCAAAATAGAACACAGGCAAAAAAAAAATACTAAAGCTCTAAGATGACCCAACCCACTAATTTGCAGTGGTGGTGTCTGTGAAACGGCGAGACAAGAGAAAGGAAACACGGGAGAGCAATAAGATCGCTGGCTGTTCAGGAGAACGTAGAAAAGTAAAACGACGACCTGAGAAAGACACCGACCCGGATCTGTTCCTGCGATAGGAGAACGCTTGCAAGAGAGAATCACGGAATTGTAACCCTGGTGCGTTCTTATCTGAATCGACTCTAAACTCGTGCGAATTTGCTCGAGTTCACACCTACTTCCGAGTTAACTAGGTTTGAGGGCGTGGGAACGTAAATTCCTCCGAGTTTACGAGTTGACTCGCGATCTTGATAACCTGATAGCGACATGTACATATTCTATAAACTGACGCTCAATTCTCTTGTGGTCATATAATTGAATATCTGAGTTTGTGTTGTTGAAAACTTGATTTTTTGTGTATCTCTGTATTTCTGTTTTTTATGAATATTTTAGGGTGAAGTGATGAATCTTTTTTTCTTATGCAGTACAACCTTCCTTCACTCCAAGAACTTCAGTCTTCAAGAATCTGCCAATTAATTGCAAGTCTTTTCATCCCTTGTTGTGTTAAAGTTTCTGATTTTCTCATCAGATCCCAATCTAATATGGTTCTTTTTTATTGGGGTTAAAAATTTTAGGAGCAAATAGCTCTGGCAAGATATGGCTACTAGACGTGTTCGTTACTCCCCTCTTGCCACAGACGACAATGATGTTGCTATTAATAGATCATTTGACCCACGATTTGATTATACACCGAAGGCCTTGGATAAAGTTCCCTGGAAATCCATTGCCCTTGCACTCTTCTTGCTATTCCTTGGTACAGGACTTCTGTTTCTTTCATACTTTATCTTCACTGGTCATATGGGGGGAGAGCGTTCTCAAGCATATGGCCTTTTAGCCCTTGGCTTCCTTAGCTTTCTCCCAGGTATGTTGGATTCCTTGAATGAGTGATATGCATTATGTATGTTAAGTATCTTGTTTAATGAATATAAGAACAATAAAATTAATGGTTTTCACGACTCTTTGAGATTGCTGAGCTAATATCCTTTTGGACGAATTGGTTGTTAGTTATGCATTACGAGCCGTAGAGATTTTTTAGCTCAAACTGCATTTGATCTTTACCCAGAGAAACACATAAAGCATGCCAATTTTGTCAGTGTTCAATTGAATTTGGTGAAACGGGGGGTACTGGATGCACTTCTTTATTAGCAGATAGATAGTTCACAAATCATAAACCTATACAATGAATCAGTTAAAAATGTTTCAAAGAAATGTGACATACCAATACTTACCTGATGAGAATATCATTGCATACAATACGAAGCATACTGGTATGATCCATATCAGCTGTCCTCTTTGCCTATGCCACCCCATAAAATATGCAAACTTCACATTAACGTGCCATTAATACTGTATTAACACAATTTCTTTAGCTAACACTTTTACTCGCTTATTAAAAAAGCACTTTAATGTTTAATTCAATGATGAGTTTAGAATAAGAGACGGGCATGGAATGGGTGGAGGTAAATGATTATTTTTATGTTTACAATTATGAATAAATGATTATTTCCATCTCATATATACGGAATGATGTTTCTTGCCGTAATTTTTAGCCTGTTTCATGTCTCACTTCTTTTGTCCATAGATGTTTCTTCAACTATAAATTTTAATTTAGTTTGTATCTACCATGACTATGCAGATATTAACATATCTGCTACGTGGATCTTTTGCTGGAAACATAATTTTTCTTGATTTCTGGAAACAGGTTTTTATGAGACTCGAATTGCATATTATGCATGGAGGGGTGCTCAAGGATACCGCTTTTCTGCCATCCCTGATTATTAGAGCATTACTGTAAAAGAGTAATAGAGTTATACCTCGAAAACTTTGTAATGATCAAATTTGGTTGCAACTTGTATGTTTGAATGACACAGATAGAATAAAATGATAGATGTAATCGTTTTGATAGAGAAGTAGTTAATCCAGTAACAAAATTTAGAGAAAAAAAAATGCATATCACTTGAAATGATTTCAATCAAAGTTGTGACAATTAGGCATTTCAGTGAGGTGAGAGCAACTCGTTATTGACGTTTAATTTTGGTAATTCGTAATGTTATGGAATTATAACGGATCTTCTCAAGACTCACTCAATCTACGGTTATTCTTTCTGCAGGTAAATGCGATTGAGGACACGTTTTAATAAACTTTTGTGTAAAAAAAAATAGGAAGGAAAAATAAATTAATTTTCATGCATAAAGGTTTAAAACAAAGATATGGGAAAGTAACGTAAAAGATTTTACAAATTATATTTTGAATTATTTAATTTTAATTTATAAGAGAATATTTTTTTTTCCCTATAAATTTTGATAGAGAAATTATTTAAACGGATCTAACGACTAACTATGGGACATAGATTGGGTGCCAAATAAAAAATGTGCACACGGGACTTGTGCCAAAAAAATAAAGTGGCATTTATCTCTCATTCTTTTTTTATAGTCTATTTAGCACAAATAGTTTTAACAATGTAATTTATTTAATACATGATAAAAGCGAAAAGATTAATCAACCTGGAATAATTGCAAATTGTGGATAGTCCAATTGAATAGTTCAATAAATAACTAAAATTCGTTATCGTGAGTGAGTTTTTAAAACATTTACTCTCTTTTCGATCTGCAGCTTCAACCATGGCATTATAACAATCACTTTCAGTCATGCATTTCTTTTCTTTTTAAAACTTCCAGGGACTTAGATAAATAACGAACGTGCGGTGAGCTAATTTTGGATGGGGAAAATGTGAGATGAGAGTATTAAGATAATAGTTTCTGTAATCATTGTGGTTTAAATTCTTCTCGTGGACCCACACAGGGCACAATAATATTGCTTTTCTTTTTGTCTATGATTATTATTCTGTTAACAATTAAGAGAAGTTAACAAAGCCTTGATTTTGGAAGTTAAGAGAAGGAAGAAAGTCAACTGGTTGCATCTTTACTTGTGTAGATGGTTAATCTTTTTCTATGACAGTGTTATTATTTTTTAAGAACTTCCACGACAGTATTATTAAACATGGAAAACTCAAAATTTGGTATTGCGTACCGTTTTAATGATCATTACAACCATCTTATCTTTACTTAAAATAAGAACAATTTTTTACAACCAATTTGGATTCTATGGTCTACACTGGAGATATATTAAAGCCAATAATTGTATTTAACGTATTTTTCTTTTTTAACTCAGACCTTCATCACATTTTTTTTTAAGTGAGTAAGGGAACACAAATTTATCTTTGAAACTATTTTTTATTTTCTTTGTTTTTAGAACTTATTTTCATCTCATAAATAACATCATTGTTCTAACATCGATTTTCTTGAGATAACATTGTTATGGTAAATTATCTCAAACCATACAGATGCAAGCCACGCGTTTCATTACTACCCAAACAAGCTTTTGCTGTAGAGAAACCTTTCAAACTTTCCGCGTTTTATCGTAGAATATGTGAATCCATCCGCGTAATTTTAATTTAATCACTAATTTTGAATTTCAGTTTTATACATATAATAATTGTATTAGCTATTTAAAATAGAATATATATTGCTATTAGTCTTCGTATGTAATGTAATATTCTCATATTTTATGATTGGTCCAAAATTAGAGTCCTGAATTGATTCAGCTGCATCCACAGGATCCTAACAACCACCATCTTCGCCCAAAGAAAATTCCAATTTGCAGTATCCAGAACCTAAATATAATAATCATGAAAAGCAATATAAGAATATTTAATGAAGAGACAGAGACAAGAAGAACCAGTGATATTGGACTAGCTTGAAGCGATGCTATTCATTTTTCATCATTTCTCAAGTGATTATAGATTAAGGGAAACAGATATGCAATTCTCTTTTTTTTTTTAAAGGATTTTGCTCATAATATGATAGTCGCTTAAGTAAAATTAGTAAAGCTATATGTATGATGTAAGTGAAATTAGTGAAGCTGTCAATGTTCTAGAATTTTGAAAAATCATGTAGATACGTAAAAGTGGTGATATGTCCAACAAAATGTGTGTTATTTAAGCAATATGAGAATATTCAAATGGTAGAAGTTCAAGTGTGAAAATTGGTGTTTAAATGATGAAGAAATAACTTTAATATTGCATATGGAGAGAGTATCTCGCTCATACCACGTACATCAGTGTAATGTAATTTATAATTAAATAAGTTGATTATGTCTTTATTTATTTGGCAAACTTATTATTGTCTTTTACTAGTTTCAAAAGTAAATAAAAGTGTCGAATTCACGTATACCTAGTATAATACTAAAAATTACATTTACTAGGTATGAAATAAATGATAGTACATGAAGTGGAAATGAATAACAAAAACTTAAAAGATAAGTTAGATTTAAACATTACATTTTTTTTTTTAGAGTAAGAAACTAGTTAAATAGAAACACTCTAATATTGTTAGGATTAGATTCATCAAAAAGCTAAAAAATAAAGATTTTTCTCTTCTTCATTGTCATTAATCCTTATAGAACATATTTTACCATATTGAATTATAATTCTTTGTCAACTCAAAAAATAATTTGCATTAAGCTTAACGATTTAAGTATGATTAATTGATAAGTCATTGTCTCAAACAAATGATTTATTGTCTTATCTTAGGTCAATCATTCATAAGGATTTTTTAACCTCTTACAACTTCAACTTATTTATGCTTTATTACAATAAAAAATAAGCACAAAAATTATAAACACTAATAAAGAAGAATAATATAACATTTTATATATCCAAAATATAAAGAGAGTTCAGTTATTACATGCATCTAATAGAATTTAGCTACTCATAAAATTGAATAACATGAAATTTATATAAAAGATGATGAAGAAGAAATTGAGATAAAAGTCATGCATGGTGTCTCTATTGCCTTTTTTTTTTCATGTTCCTCCCTTATGATTTATCAAGCCAATAAAAGAACATTTTATAAGGGATAATGATACTTTGACCCATTTTTGACCCAATCTTAAATTATCACATCATACCATTAAAGAAAATAAAAATAAAAATATTCAAGGGTGATTAGAGTGATGAGTAAAAAATGAATCAAAAAAAATAAATCGAAATATTATTATCTTTTCATAAATAATTTATTGAGTTAGAACTTGGGTTTGAGAGAAGGTCTCCAAGTAATTTTTTTATGTTTTTTGTCAATAAAACTTACTATGTTAAAATTAGCTCTCTAGCTCTCGCTGGATAAGACCATGACACTCTTTTGTCTATAAATTGACTTAACAAGTCATGTTATATAAGCAAAAGACTATCTTATACTACCTTTACTTTTTTCATGTTTTATTCTCCTAACTTTTCTTCTTTACTAAATCCTACTAAAAGAGTTCTAAAAAAGTTAAATGTATTAATCAAATATTATAACTAACCTTTTATTTTCTTATAATTATAAAAGCTAAAGAAAAAATTATGAAAATTATTATAAATACATTCGAATATTATGATTATAAAATATGATATGGGTGAATAGGATTTAAACGAGTAAAGAATGTACAAATGAGGTGGTTAATATACGTATCCCAAAAACTTCTTGAATCATAAATTAAGTTAACATTATTTAAATTTTTAGTATAATTATTAATAATGACAAGATTGTTTGATGTCTTTTCCAATAATTGAAAGTTTAAAATTCTTAATATATATATATATATATATATATATATATATATATATATATATATATATATATATATATATATATATTTATATTTATATCTTAGTATTCCGAGATCTATTTATTTGAAATTTGATGTCTTTCTATCATATCTAATAATCTAATTTTATTTAGGAGTTGAGGTAAAAAATAATTTAAATATTTCTTTTTTCTTTCATTCTTTGATGCATTTTTTAAGGATAAAACAGTGACAGAACACAAACTTCAAAACAGATAATACTTTTGATGGTCAGTTTAAATATTTATTTCTTCTTCTACTCCTCTAAAACACATTTTAAGGATAAAATTATGATAAAGCACATGCCGCAAAGTGCACAATACCTCAAATGAGAAATAATTAACTCTAATGATGTCACTCAATAGACTTAAGATCGAAACTATATCATTATCATTTATCAATTTATTAGATGTTCTTGTTATAGACTTTAAACTATAAATATTATATAGAAGAGGAAGTTACATTTATTTTATCACATAAATATTGTATGATATCACACAATATTATTTATTTAGCGGTCATGTCTTGAAAATTGATTTTTTTTTATTGAAATAGACTTTATTCTGGTGCTATACAATGTCATATTTTATAGGGTTAAATATGTTTTTGGTCCCTCAACTTTCAACGAAATTTGGAATTAGTCCTTCATCAAAAGTTTTGACCAATTTAGTCTTTCATCTTTAAAAATGCGTGAATTTAGTCCTTTTAACCAAATTTTGTTAAGTTTATCTGACGTTTCAAGCACATTTCATGATAGTATTTAAATTATTTACACTTTTTGACACATTTTTTCTTCAATATTAACTTAAATACTATCATGAAATGTGCTTGAAACGTCAGATAAACTTAACAAAATTTGATTAAAAGGATTGAATTCACGCATTTTGAAAGATGAAGGACTAAATTAATATAAAGTTTTGATGAGGGACTAATTCCAAAATTCACTGAAACTTGAGGGACCAAAAATATATTTAACCCTATTTTCTATTGCATTTACATATATATTATGGATATAGAATTGAATAAAGGGATTGATTTGTTTACACAATGCTCATTAGATTGGTCAAATCCATCAATATATAGTGAGAAATACATTATTTGTTTATTTTGTTTCATCCACATCTGTTCAACATATATAATTGATCTTTGCATGATGTTGATTATTACAAAATCTTCATTTATATACCCAGCCGATATATCATAAAATTAAAATGAATAAGCATAAACAATGCATGTGCTTTATATACAGTAGCAGTCAGTCCTTTTGCAATAAATTTGTTCTGTGCCATAATAAAGTCATAAAATACAACAACAATTTATAGATTGTACTATATATTCATAAATGGATAATGAATAGGTTTTCTATTCATACTTCTTTAGTAATTTATCTACTAATTGGGATACCCCAAATCCATGTGCCAAAGTTTGCCAAATATGAAATATCCATAATAAATAATAAAATATTAAAAGGAATAATAGCATTTAAACTAATAATATTAATCATTTTAAAATAAATTCAGAATTTTAAAGAAGTTAAATGTAAAAAATATAATATCATACTCATAGTAGTTTTAGTTATAGTAATTTTTTAATTGCCACAATTTTTTGAACATGTTTAAACTGAAAAAAATGTATTATTAAAGCTGTAATAATTTATTTTGAATATACTTTATTGCGTTTTCTATTGTCGAATAATAAATATTTAAATGATTTTAAAATATTAAATATTTTAAATATGATCATATTCTGAAATTAATGCCATTTATTTTAATTATCTAATAGTGTTTTGAGTTTTTAAAACTTATACTATAAATCATTTTTAAAAAATAGAACTTAAAAAGAAGAATATAATTATGTAAAACTGTAATATAATCACTACAGTTCATAGCATACATCACTTAATGATTTTAAAATTTCAAAACTTTATATTTTAGATCATTTTAAAAATGAATTCACGTCTACAAGAAAAAAACATAAATCACAATCATTATACTTATAGTAATTTTATAACTATAATTTTGTAATTTTTTATTAAAATATTTTTATTTGTATGTACGTAACTCATAATTTAGTTGTGGGATCTTAGATTTCACTGCTAAAAATTCTCATATTATATGATATTTTTCTTGTAAATTTATTAAAATATTTACAAAAAAAGGATTTTTTTCTGTAATTTGTTAAGAATTTATTTAGTATGTATTTTTTTTGTGGGTAATTATTTCCTACACAATTATAAAATTGGCAATTATTTCCTATAAAATTTGTTGCGAAAATCATTTTATATAAAATATTTTTTAAAAAAATTAATAACAATTTCTTGTGATTTTTTTTTTCATAACAAAATTCGTATTCGTAAGTATTTTATAAAAAAAATCAAAATAAAATTATAGTAAGAAATATGAATTTTTTAGTGGTGTTTTCTTTAACTGTATTTCATTAAAAAATGTAAATAATTTCTCCTTAAAATGTTATGGCACTTGTAATCATCAACTATTAAAACTAAAATAAAAAAATTATTAAAACAAACCTCTCTTTATATATACAATATAAATTACTTATTATTTGAATTTAAAAAAATCAATAATGATAAAAATATGTATTTTAAAAGTTGAAAACACTACTTAATCCAGATATGTAAATATCATATCACATAATTTACAATTATATCAAATATATTTTTTATTACAACAAAAAAAATTACACCACACTAAAAATCATAATTTTACTATTTTAAAAAAATTATATTAAGTATTTTCATATGAGACTAATATTTATAATCAAGATGCACTTGAGTATCAAAACTACAATTTTAATTGCAACGAAAAAGGAACATCAAATTAGGATAGTTTTTCTATTACACTCATTCAACAAAATGACTTCTACTTGATATTTTCATCTAAATGATTCAACTCATTATTAATAAAGTACAAATATCTTATTTAGTTGATAAATGGATGATGCAATCACTACATTGTACTTAATTCATGTCATATAATCACTTACACAAATACCTCTCACATAATTATACAAGTATTATTATTAATTACTAATAATTATTTAATTTTAGAACATTGTAATAAGATAATTTCATATTCACACCATTTCAAGTATTAAATAAACATAATTATGTTTTAAGTATAGAGATATTATTTGAGTAAGGTGTTTTGGTTTCAAGAATATTTTCTAGTATAATAGATCTTATTCTTGACTTTCTCTTTGTTTAAATGAAAGTTTGTTGTTCGAAGAATGTAACTTATTGTTTAAGTGAAAATCTCTTAAGCTAATAATCTTACTTTTAACCTCAAATTTACATGAAAGATGTCTTCAGTTAAAAGATGTACATAAATGACAACATTTATCTGGACATATCAAAACAACTATCCAAATATTTTATATTTTTTCAAATCAATTTTATTATGAATTTAAACAAGTTAAAAAAACGAGTTAAATTTTTTTGTTTAAATCCATTTAACATATAAAATCACAATTTGATAGAAAATATATTATTCTTCACTAATTAAGTTAATTAGAAATAATTCTTTTATAATTATACTAATTAAATTTTTGTAATTAGAATTAACAAATATTATGTAATTATACATAGCATAATTATATATCTTAATTAGTGAAAAATAATATATTTTTTATTCTAACCTAATTTCATTAAATTAAATTATACGCCTACCACCTTTTGATTCACATATTTCAAATTACCTTCTATCCTTTTATCAAAGATGTAACACTTTTATACAATTTCACATGTTACACCTAACTTTCTCATTCAAGTTTGTAATTTTATACAGGTTACAATTAAATGTTATAATTCAAAAACACCTACAGGGTCAAATATATCTACCAATACTACCATCTCCTCGAAACTATTTTAAGTTTTTTATGTATACTATTAGTTTCTTAAAATCTAAAGGTAAACTAAACTTAATTACCATTAATAACACAACTATATTAAGGAAAATAATTGGTTCTCTTACATTTTATATTTACTGATATGTAATGATTTTAAAATCTTAATTTTTTAATATAATGAGTATGATTTTCAGTTTTAGACTAGTCAGCATTCAAAAAAAGGGGAAAAAAAAAGCTAACCATTCATGATTCTAATATATGGTACTTATTCATGAACTTCCAATCCATGTACGAGGTCAGGGCAACACAAATCCTGTGACCGATGGCCCAAAAACTCTTGAAATTAGCTTTTTAATTATTTATGGTGTAATTTTTAAGTGTTTATTCTTTTTTTGTCAAATTAAATTAACCAGAATAAATAAGGTTGAAAGAGAAAACAACCCAAAGAAGAAAATTCAAAATTGTCTACTTCTTAGCCTGGAAGGATCCAAAATTATTTGGAAGCACGGATTGACCGAAAGACTTCTTTTCCTTGCACCTTCTCCACCAAAATGGTAATTTACTTAGTTTTTATGTCTTTCTAATTTAAAAATAGTAATTAAATAATTATATATTTACTTGAGGAGCAAGTTCTCTCTCTCTCTCTTTTATCTTTGTGAAATTATAGAAATTCCATTTTCCGTGGGAAATTCAAGTCATTAATATAGTTGAAAAACATGGTCAGAATTTAAGCTTTTGGCTACTATGGACAAAGATATGAACTTTCCATTTTGTGATAAGCTCTTCCCATGTTCATATTTGTTGTTGGGTCTGAGCATTTTAATCTGGACAAAGATTTCACCTTTGGGTTTGTAATTCATCGCCAGCTGTAGCTGGGGGAAGTGAAGGTAAGGCTGTGAACACTAATTTTCTCGAAGGAGTGTTTCTGAATTGAATTGTCAATTTGGGTCTCCCTTTTTTGGGAATTATCACTTTCAGTTAGCTGGGATTGGTGAAACCTAGCTAGAGAGGAGAGGCGGAGGACAAGGATGTATTTTTTTAGATACATGTGTGTGCTTTGTTTTGTAGTGGACGTATTTGTGAAAGGGTGAAAGGGTTTTTTTTTTTTTTTCTCAGTATACTGAACTGAAGGGTTTTTGTGGGTTCCCTTTGTTTTGAGATTTGTGTTTTGGATGATGGAGGAAGCTCAGGGCAATTCTAGTTCCTTGCCTCCTTTCCTCAGCAAGACTTATGACATGGTGGATGATCCTTCCACCAATTCCATTGTTTCCTGGAGTGTCACCAATAAGAGTTTCGTTGTTTGGAACCCACCAGAGTTTTCAAGGGATTTGTTACCCAGATTCTTTAAGCACAGTAACTTCTCCAGTTTTATCAGGCAACTCAACACTTATGTAAGTAAATTCAATCTTCTACGTGTTCATGGATTTGATGATTTTTTTCGATGTTATTATTATTATTACTATTTTCTAGTTTCTAGGTAAAGGGATTGGTTGTTTTGAACTATGTCATGGTTTTCTGTTTGATCAGGGGTTTAGAAAGATTGATCCTGAACTATGGGAATTTGCAAATGAGGGTTTTGTGAGAGGTCAGCCACATCTTTTGAAGAATATTCATAGGCGCAAACCAGTTCATAGCCATTCTTTGCAAAATACTCAGGGTCAGGGGTCTTCTTCACTGACTGAATCAGAAAGGCAGAGTTTCAAGGATGAGATAAGGAAGCTTAAAGATGAAAAAGATCAAATTCTTCGGGAGCTAGAGAGGCATGAACAGGAGTGGAAAATGTATGAGGTACAACTACAATATTCGAATGATCGATTGGAACAGTTGGAAAAGAAGCAAGAAAATTTGGTTTCTTCTGTTTCTGAAGTGCTGCAGAAACCTGGGATTGCCTTAAATCTCTTGCCACTGACAGAAAAAGGGGATAGAAAACGTAGGTTGCCAAGAAGTGGTATCTTCAGTGACGATGCTGGCATTGATGATCATATGGAAACTTCCTCTGTATTACCTGGGATAAATGCAGAGGGTGCCTCTATTTTCTCCCCAAACATGGAGCGATTTGATCTACTTGAGTCATCCATTATGTTTTGGGAGAATATTGCACATGATGTTCAAAGTCATGTGAACATGGATTTTGATGAAACCACAAGTTGTGCAGATAGTCCAGCTATATCTTCTGTGCAGCTAGAGGTTGAAGTTCAACCTAAGTCACCTGGAATGAACGTGGATTCTGAGTCCGCTGTAGCTGCTGTTTCTGATCTTGATGCATCAAAAGAACCACCTGTGGGAACAGTTTCTGTGGCTGCTGGTGTTAATGATATATTCTGGGAACGTTTCTTGACAGAGAATCCTGGTTCTGAGAATCAGGAAGTGCATTCTGAAAGGAAAGATTCTGATGGCAGAAGTAATGCCAAGTTTTGGTGGAATATTAGGAATGTAAATAACCCTCCAGAACAGATGGGGCATTCTTAGTCAAGCAGAGCCAACTTAGTTGCAATGATTATTCCTTCTAGCTTGAGATGCCCTCCAATTTCATGTAATAAATGTAGGTATGAAATCTACTATGTATACATATGTCATTTTCTTGGTTAAATGGTTGAATCATCTATAGAATTTTGTTAATTATTATATTGTTCAATCAAGTCTATTTTAGCTCTACCTTATTAAAACCTGTGCTGATGTGTGATTATGTTTTTTCCCCCCTGATTTATTTCCTTTTGTAACTTTTCCAATATTAAAACTGCCAAATATTAAAAATTTTCCCTCTTGATCTCTTACTGTCTTCTGCAGGGAGGTACCCAATATTAAAACTGCCAAATATTGATGTTTAAAAGAGGTCTATGATGGGATTTCCTTAAATCTTTAAAGTACATGGCTGCATATCCTGCTGATAAAAGCATATCTTATATCATTAAGTGCCTCTAGTTTTTGTTTGTGATTAAAGTCTGAAGTGTGGCAGTTCTTGTGCCTTGCTTTTGCTATGATCATGACTATTTTTGTAGATTATTTAGGGCTATGTTATCTCACTGTTAGAGTGAAAAAACTGTTGCTTATGAATTTGCCAGATTTAAATGAAACCAGGTTTAAGAGTATCACATTTATAACAGATTAATGCAAATTGATATTTTTGTATTGGAAACAAAAAGTATTGTGAGTACACTTTTAATATCATCATTCAATAACTTTCAAAAGTCTTCTGATCAATTAATTTATTGACAGACTAATGCAGAAAGTATTTAGAAAGATATTATTGAAAATTATAATTTTTCTTGTTAGGGAAGAGAAGATGTAATGATTTATGGTTGTGGTGTATTTTTCTAGTTCTGTTTCCTTTATTCAACTATTTTCACATTTTTTTTTTCTAATCTCACTACATAGACATAATGCAAGACTGATCAGTGACCACATATATTTCCAGGCTACAAGGAAAGAAGTTCTGGATAGATGGTGCAAGGTTGATCAATGTCCACACACAGTGATGACCAACTATGTGAATGATGTGAAATTAACTTCTAGACTTCTAGTCTATATTACATTTTCTGCACTGTGTTTGGAGTCTTAAAAATGTTGACTGATAGTTGTAACATACCTTGACAATAAAAGATTTCAATGGATAGAATTGATGCTTGTATATAATCTAATTTATGTTTAATTTTTAAGTTGATTTTAACTTGTGAAGAAGTCAATTTTAATTTTGTTCATATTTCTCTCTTATAATAGTCATTATTAAGGAGTGTTTTATATGTATAATTAGGAACAGGAAATATTCTTGCTTCATACAGAATATCGTAGTTTACATATGACAGAGGGAGGATTGTTCAGATGTAAGGAATCTGTGATCTATTTCCGGTCATTTGTTTTGTATTTTTATATCAACTTTATCTTTTTCAAGGATTTTATACGACAATCTATTTATTTTTTGTATTTTTTGTACCGAATCTGGATACATGTCAGCTATGCCAGTTGGCTTCTCTGTGTACAAGTTGTCCATCTTAATAATTTTTCTCAGAATAATAAAAGAAATTCAGATTTACAGACTTGTGAATTTAAGTTGTTGATTAACATGAATTTGATGAGTTTATATTGGTTTATACTTGAAGCGTCTCTGACATGTGATCTGTAAAACTTTGCTTAATTTCATAGAAGCAATATATGGTATGGGTGTTATTTGACTCTGAAGTGGTATACAGCTAATCATCTTTTTTGTATTTGATTATTCTAATGTTGCTGTTATTTTGCTTGGTATTAAGACGGAATCTGAAATTGTTCTGAGCAACACCTCATTCATAAAAAGTTAAGTCAAATTAAAGGGTTCTGTTAACATTTCACCAAGTAATCTGTTTGGTGAAATTACAATTATTCTGTTTCTTTTCAATTTTGAGAAAGTTTGATATAAAAATAACAAATATGAAATAATTATGAAAATGTTTTTGCTTGCAACCTTGTAAACGAGAAAAGGCAGAAGTTGCTCAGAAGTTGTAATCCAGTTCACTTTCAGAACCCACTGAAAATGAGTCTGAATGGAGTAGCGCTTTGGTCAAAGTCAAACTAAAACCTTAGATTTTGACCGAAGCATCATCCATCCACAACACAAATCATTGTGTTTGTAACTGTGATCCATTGCTAAATGTACATTTTGACTCTGCATGTTAAAAAATCTCTTTATTCACTCCCTATTTCAACTTTATGCTTGTATCAACTGTTCTTAATATTTTATGATGAAATGGTTCAGTTTACGTGTTTTAATTGTGCACATGGAATGTTAAATATCTTTGTGAGCATAGAATTGAGAAATAAAAGAGCATTACAAAAATGTTAAAGAAATCATCGTGGAATTATGATTAGTTAATCTTAAGCGATTTTTGGGTTGCTGACGGTGGAAGTTATTACGATAGACTTGCATGGTAAAGCATAAAAAGTCTTTCCAAACTAACTTAATCACATGCAAAATACATAATTTAGGAAAATGTGATAAATTCTTTATATACCTAAATGTGTCGTGCCTCATGCTGTTAACTCAACTATTTATTTAAAAGCAGTCACATATTGAATTCTATACCACTTAGTCATACAAAATCATTGATATATAGGAATAACTCAAGTCCAAAAATTAGTCTAAAGAATATATCAAAAGTCCAAATTAGTCTAAAGAATCAATTAAAAAAAAAGTTAGACTAAAGAAGGTTAACTAAACTTTATAAAGTAGTATTTTGCCTGTATTTCTAATAAATATGGGCCATATTAACACTCCTATAGTCTCGTTCCTTTGTATCAAGTCATTATTTTGTTAAAGCTTCAAGAAAATCACTTCGAATCTTGCAAGGATGTATTAAGTCAAGAGTCAAATAGGGTATCAATTTTTTCTATTATTTATTCTTTTGTACATGTAGTTAGTCAAATTTTACATCACACCTTGCAACTAAAAGTTTTAACTTTATCGATGAGGATATGTAACTTTTAATGATTTCAAGCTAGTGCGTTACGTTTAATCCATTTGAAAAAACGTAAATAGTTTGATGAGATAATTGTGGAAGAAATTACGTAAGAATCCATTTTAATAGGATAGATGAAAGAGTTTATAATAATATTTTATTATTTTAAGTTCAATATATATTATAAGATTAATTTATTCTGTATTTATCTTAATTATTTTTTTTTCATCATATAACTTGTTTTTAAGGTTGTGAGGTGATGACCTATTACTTTTATTTTTAAAACCACTATGTAGAAGATAATATAGAATATATCAAATTCACCTTTTCAAAATTTTTATTAGAATTCCTTTGAACTAAGTTGGACTTCTCTATAACTCCTAAATAACATTTTTCATATACTTTATAAATAAACACGATGCCTGCGATGGATATTTTTTAAAATTTTCATTATTATGGGGTGAACTTAATTGGACAACTTTAATTACACTTACTGATTCACAATTAACTTTATATCTATTTTTTAAACTTTTAAATTGACTCTATTGTGGTTATTTATATTACCTTTTTATACTAGAAACTTCAATTTTTTTTTTCAAATACAAGATATTTTATTGCGGAAGAATTTATGTAAGAATTTATTTTAAATAAGATAGATGAAAGGGTTTGTAATAATAATTAATTATTTTAAGTTAAATATATATATATATATATATATATATTTAAGATTAATTTATTCTTTATTTATCTTAATTGTTTTTTTAAATTTTCATCATTTAACATGTTTGTAAGGTTGTGAGGTGATGATCTATTTCTTTTATTTTTAAAACCACCATGTAGAGGATAGTACAGAATATATCAAATTTACCTAATCATCAAAATGTTGATTACAGTTCCTTTGAATAAAGTTGGACTTCTCTAACTCCTGAAATAACTTTTTTCATAAACCTCATGAATAAACATGATACCTTTTATACATCAATTTTTTTTAAAAATCATTATTACTGATTGAACTTCTTGATTGCGTAACTTTAATTACACTTTATGCATTCACAATTAAGTTTATATCTATCTTTTAAACTTTTAAGATGACTCAATTATGGTTATTATATTACCTTTTATTTGCTACAAACATTATCATTTTTTAAAATATAACGTGCGTTTTAGATGGAAAAAGTGATTCTTTTTAATCAATGGTTGAAATTTTAAAAACATCGTAATTTAGTATGAATGCATAAAGATTCTGTCACAATTATAACTATTAAATTACCAAACAATTTTCTTAACTTTCTTTTTTTCTTTTCTAAAATGCATCTTAGGATTTTGGAGTAGCTAAATGTTGATCTCAAACAATTTATCTAATGTCCTTATGCGTAATGTAATCTTAGTTGCTTTATAATTTTTTTTTATCAAAGGATCACTTTGTATTAACTTTTAAAATTAGTTTTTTGATTAATTAAGAAAATCATAATTAATATTGCAGTAACTTTTTTAGTTTTTGATTTGGTAGTGTTAGAAAAAAAAATTGATTGCCAAAATGATTGAGATTTAGTTGACTTGAACTTAACAAAAATCAACACGATTACCCAATTTATGGTTTTGAATAAAAACGCTCTTTTAATAAGAGTTTATCTCTAAACCAAGTTAGAAAAGGAATAAAACAAAACTTAAATTTATTTATTTTAGATAAAAACCTATACTTTATTTAGTTACCGTCTTATTTGTACTTTAAATTAAATTAATGATAAATTGCTTACTCAGTTTTTTAGACAAATTAATTTACGATTTCGATTAGTAATGGACATTAGGTCTATAAACTCTTTTAAATAGAGTTTATCTCTAAATCGAGTTAGAAAAGGAATGAAACGAAACTTAAATTTATTTATTTTAGATAAAAACCTAGATTTTATTTAGTTACCATCTTGTTGTACTTTAAATTAAATTAATGATAAATTGCTTACTCAGTTTTTGAGACAAATTAATTTATGGTTTAGATTAGTAACGGATATTAGGTCTGTAAACTTTACTCCTTGACATTGTGATTCCAAAAGAGACTTTAGAATAATCAGTTTATTCCATTACATTTTTATTTATTTTTATTTTAATCCCTAAAATTAATGAAATCTGAAAAAACAAATCTGACTATAATTTATCTCTCACTTAACCCAAAGAGTTACATGAAGGTATGATGTAAATTATAATGTCAATATATTTTCAAGAACTAAAATGATTAAAGTGATTAAATTTAAAAACTGGACTTAAACGAAACTAATGTCAAACTTTTTATTGAATGAAAAGACTAAAGTAACAGCAAGCCACAATTTCAAATAATGAGAGAATTTTGTTGAGTGAGGTTCGGGGACAGAGACACGTGATGGTGGATAAATATGCAGTTAAATGCTTGATAATATACGTGCCCATGTTCTAAGATAGCTGGTAAGGCTGTGATTTATACAGGGTTCATGAAAACAATGCAAAAGCGAAAGCTTTAATGATTTTGAAATTGGTTGATTCAATGCCATAAAGTTCTGACTCAATATCAAGGCGTTATGTATGTTTATTTCAGGTATTTATATGTATATGCCAAAGATTTATCACCAACTCAAAACATGAAGTTGCTGAGAAAAAAACCAGCTGTAGCATGGTTCAAGAGGATAGCACTGAAGGTAATTTTTTTATCGACATATTTCAGTTGCATTGAAGATAATGAAACATAACTGCTTCTGATTTTAGCAGTTATCCCAAGTGCCATATTCTGGAAGTGCTGCGATTTGTGATGACGGGTTTTGTATCCTTAAGAGAGATAGTTTATGATCATGCACATTGCACAAAAAGACCTCCGATTAATGGTAATTAAGAATTTATGGAAACACTATTACATTGAGAAAATATTGAGTTCCACGAAAAACTAGAGCATGGAAAGAACAACATGTACGCAATGGTCAAGCGTGTAAACTTGAGACAGGTTGTTATTCATAGTAACCACATTGCATATTTAGTTTAATACCCAAAATACCTTGGCTCATGTCAAACCATACCTTTCTGAACACTTTGATGATGAGATCATGATACTCATCTGCATTCAAAGTCAGATAACATGCCAAAAGATCTTCCATTTCTTCTGGCTGAATAATCTGATTCTCTATGATCATCTCAATCATTGAATCTCTGAAATCTTGCTTTGGATCAATTGAAGACTTTATCACAGCAAAGCTCTCTAATTCTGGTACCTCTACAATCTCCTCCTTTTCTTTCTTCATCTTTAGTTTTGCTTTCTTCACGTCTTCCAGGGCCTTTATTTTGCAAATTTCAACCTTAGAAACCATCCTTGGAGAATGTATTTTGACTCTAGAGCTCGGCTTTGGTTTCCTCCTCTGATGTTCTCTGTTGAGATTATGTGATTGCTTATTCCTGTTGGTCTTTACCTTCGTCTCCTCAGTTTGTTTCAAGTTCTGCCTCTCAGAACTGGTTTTCTTGTGAGACAGCTTTTCATTTTTCTCAAAATTTTCTATAACATTTCCAAGGATGGGATTCCTTGAAATTGCTGAAGATGAAAAAGCGTGTGTTCTTGGGGTGCAAATTGTTCTAGGTGATTCAAATTGCAACACATCTTTTTCCACTGCTTTACTGGATCCAAACTTAAGTTCCTCAACTTGTCTTTCAAGTGTCAAGAGTTGGTCTTGAAAAGCCTCTTTTGCTTTCCTCTCAAATCTCTTCCTTAAGTTTTCATATTCCTTCACTCTATTCTTTGAAACCTTCCCATCATCCAACAACTTTGTTTCTTTAGCATTCGTTGTAGCAGCAAAGCAACTTGAGGATGGAATCACACTCTCATCAATATCTTTGTTCTTCTTATCCTCACAACTCTCTTCATTTAAAGGTTGTCTACAGAAATCACCATCTTCCTTTACACAACATCTATCTCCAATCTCACAGAAATATTGAGGTGAACTACTAGGCTTTGCCTTGTGCTTCATATTCTTGAACTTGGAGAACCAAGAGAAAGGAGATGCATGAGAAATGAAGGAAGAGGAAGTTGAAGAATGATTTCTTCCTCCCCACTTCATTTGTTCTTCCTTGTGATTTGGTTAAGGTTTGTAGTATTTTGGAGAAGATAGAATAGAAGAATGAAAAATGAAGTGGAAGATAATGTTGCTTAGTGGCATAAGATAACTCGTGAAACGTAGTGGGACGGTTAGGATGTTAAATAGGAACGTGGGTTTCCTACTGTTTTCTTGTGCAGTTTTTCAAAAGACACAACCACCTAATGCCTGTGACCATTACCAACTTTTGGTGCTTTTATAATTGCTATTCGTAACAAAAAGGGCACAGAAGATATGTTTATCTTAGACATACTCTCCCATGAATGGAATTCTTTTGTTAGTTAAAATTTATTATAAAATTATGTCTCTTACATCCTTTTTAATTAACTTATTTCATGTTTTTTAACTTTTAATAAGTTTTAACCAATAATAAAAAAATTCATACAAGTGTTTTCGTACTAATTTTAATTATATTTACAATTTTACTTAAATAATTTGTATAATCTTATCATAGACAGAATTTTAATTTTGTTTACTAAAAAGTATCAAGGAAATTTTATCTAACAAAAGAAAAAGTTAAAAACAATTTGAAATACGATTAATAATACAAGTATCAATTAAAAATCTCACATTAAATATAAATAACAAAGTTAAATGACATGTAAAAAAATCTTAAAAAAATATTAAACTTTAATATTTTTTGTTAATGACAGTGTCAAGTCTTTTGTACAGCTAACTTGACGAATCTCTCGGTATATCATTTTAAAGAAGTTTCTAACGTATACTTATTTAAGTAATATTTTTAAATGAGAAAGACAAACATTCTTTTATAAATAAACAAATAAACTAAGCATAAATTTATTTGTAAATATTTTTCTGAATTTATTTAACTAGTAATTTTTAATTAATTTTTTAGTTTTCTTTTAAAAATACTTAAAGAAGCATATAAAGTGTTTTTTAACTTATGCCATAACCAGATTTGCGGGATTTTAGGTCACTTATATTAAAAGCTGGTTAGTGTTGAGTGACCCACAGCTAAAGGTAGAAGTAGTCCTTAGTAGTAGGGGCTACCCCGAAAGAAATTAAATTGTACGTTGACCCGGGTTGTCCTTTAAATTTCACCGATCAGAGATTCAATTGATACATGAGAAAAAAAATTTCTAAGATCTAATTAATATAATTAATAGCAATCATCGAACTTCACTGACAAAAACGACTGAAATTTAGCCCAATACACCAAAAGCTAAGTCTTTTAGTTAAGACCGAAGGTTAATCTTTTCTTCATTCACATTTGCATTCGCGTGTAAAATGACATACACGAAGAAGGGTGTAAAATTTCAAATCTTCCTTATTGCTGATTGAAATATTAGCCAAAGTTAATCTTTCATCAATCACATATAACATACATGTGTAAAATGGGTGTTGCTTTTGAAGGTCAAAATTATGACGGTGAGATCGCTGGTCTACAGCTAAGCCTCTTGTTCATTTATTTAAGTGTTGGCTTCACATTGAATGGTGAGATAATGGTAATGAGTGGGAACTGCCAAATTTCAATCACTGTTGAAATAGATGGATCGATCACACTAATCATAGTTATGTCTTTCTTTGAAATTTCCTTCCCTTCCTCATCAAACCATTTATTAAAACACCTTTTAACTAGTAAATGCATAATTCGATCCTTAAAGAGAAACAAACACCAAAGGAACATTAACTTCCACCTAAATTTATGAACATGTTCAAGTTTATAGATCCTGAACGTGTATTTAGCAGCTCAAAAAATTTGACGCAAGTCTTTTATGTGTGATATAGAATGTAAGGAAAAGTGATAAAGATAAAGGTTAAAAGCCATGGGAAATGTTTTTCTTTCCCTTTGCATGTAATGTTCTTGTTCTTTTCTAATGAAACATTATGTTGTATTAAGTAGAAGGTAGTTTTTCTGAAAGATAGTTGTTATCATTATCGTTCTGCTTTTTGTAATTTATTTCCAACTGCTTATTACAGCATTCGTTTTGGTCTGAAAATCACCAAGTCAATGTGATAAGAAAAGTTCGTTTGTCTTTCATGCAGGTGCTGATTTCACATGTTTTTGGTGTAAGTGGTCACTGCATGCACTGCAGTGCAGTTCTGAGAAGTAATTAAGAATTTTTGGACTAGCAAGTGAAGTAAATGTATAAGAAGTTGGTTTGCTGCCATTATCTGTGATGGCTGGTAAGGAAATGCATAAATTTCCACTGTACAGTTTTTGTTTATTTTTCTTTCTTCTAAACTTGCGAATATATGAATTTGACAAAGGGGTCCGAGACTCCGTCCAACTTTAGAGGAAAGTTGCAGCATCATAAATAAGAAGACGTTACTTACAAGAAAAACACTCGTAGATATTAGTTTTGATAGCACTCTGAGATTTTTTGAAGGAGATACTAGGAGATTCAACATCAATAGGTTATCAATAAGATTATATAAAAGATCAATTACCACTTTCAATCTAAAATTTTAAAACAATATATTTATGAATTTTTTTTATTTATATATTGATCTTCTTACCTAGTTTGTTGTAGACCTTAGGTTAACTAAAGATGCAATGATTTCATAATATATAAATAGGTGTAAACTTTATTTTGTAAATCAGTTTTGTAAGGTTGAGTTAGACTTTAAATTCACTTCTTAACACGTTATTAAAGCTATAGTTTAGATTTTATCTTAGTGAAATTTGTTATTTGTTGGACATATCATGTCACCTACTATTAACAGTTATCAGACTACTTACTTATTAATATCAAGACTGACTCTCTATATGCATATGTCTCAGTCTCAGCATGAGGTAGTGTGTTTGAAATCTCACGTTGACTAAAAATAAGACGATTTCATAATATATATAAGTGGGTGTAAACCTCACCACCTTACAAGTCAGTTGAGTTAGACTTAAAATTCACTCTTTACCACATTTTTTAGGTAATATGAAATATGAAATTTCAAAGTCATATTAAATTCTTAACTGATATGTTTAGAAACAAAAATGAGTAACACTATAAGAAAATATTTTATTAAAAACTAACTCTAGTGACTAAAAAGTTATTAAAATCATTATAATAACCAATTTAGATATCAATTTGTAAAATAAAAAAGTATTGGTTACTAAAATAGTCACTATTATGAATAAAATATTACAATTGATCTTTAAATTGATTTTTAAATTTACTTATCAAGATTTTAACTACCAAAAGAAATTAGTCACTAAACATTAACTACCAAAGTTCTTGCCACCAAAAGAAGTTTTTAAGTTAGTCTCTAATTAATTAGTGATCAATTTAGCAATCAATTATATTTTTTTATTCATAATAGTGACTATTTTAGTAACTTATATTTTTTTTTTGTAAGTTGGTATCTAAATCGATTACTATATTAACTAATAACTCTTGGTCGCTAAAATTTATTGTTAATGAAACATTTCACTGGAATGTATTAAGAAAATCGAGGCTCAATTGAACGCTAAAAATCCCAAAATATCATATTTCTGAGTTCCAAAATTAAGTATTTATAATCTTAATCATATTTACGTTATGCATATTAAAAAAATTGTTAATTTGCTAAATTAGTAATACTCAATTATGAATCATATAAATGTAAGTAAAAATTATGGCAGTTATAGATCACTCAATAACTTCTCATTAACTACTACTATATTTTTAAATATGAATTTTTAAAAATATTTTTTTCTGAATAAAATTAATTAATAAAATAAAGATAAAAAATTATATTTCAGATATAAATTAAAAGTGTCAAAGCACTAAAATAATATAATTTATACAATTTATTGATCTGGTAAAAAAAATCATATTTCCAAATATGACTTTTGTTATTTTTAATATTCATGTTCAAATCGTATTTTAAACATAATTTCAAATTTTGATAATTTAAAATAAAGTTATATTTGTAAGTAAGATTTTAGTATATATAATTTAATCTAAACTAAAATCATGTTTATAAGTATGAGTTTCGTTATTTGTTGGTGGTAGTTAATATGTGCCACTCGTCGTGGAAATTTAACAGTTGAGAAGCCTGCATCCAAAGAAATATTTAGATATTTGCGGGATTGAGGTAATCTTGTGTTACATAACTTCCATACAAATTCCCACTCAAGTGATCGAGGTGCTAATTTCGTGTCAAACTGAAACTAAGTCATTGTTCAAATGAGATTCTAGAGAGAAAAAAGACAAGATTAATAATTTAAACTACGTTAAAATAATTATTCCAAAACTATTCCCAAACTTCTTTAAATAGAAAATGGCAACAAATTAGAAATAAAACTACTTTTAAAAAAGAAAATAAAGGTTCACTGAATGTTATTAAGAGGAATTAATCATGAGAATAGATGTGATGATGAATATGTGGAGGGCTAAAAACATTATCTTACCCGCTCAAGAATTAAAAAATAAAATAAAAAGTCTGTTCGTAAACAATTGCCATTTCAAATACACATACCAATTAGTGTAAAGGAATTATGAAAATAAGTTTCAAAAAGAAAGCCCAATAGCTATCAATTGCTTTCACATTTGCAAGGCTTCTTGGGCCTCAAACAAGCTTTTCAATATGCAGATAACACTTGGAATATATCTACCGTGCAAATTCACAATTAATCGTCCTATGTTTAATTTAGTATTTCTGGAAACAGTTGTGCCACACTTTCGGTTTTTTTTTCTTCTTCTTGTGCATTCATATCGTGTCCCTGTATTACGCAGTTTATGTTCTTTTACACGTTTGTCTTAATCATGGATTCTTATTCTATTTCGGAAGAATTGATTACTAATCTTGCTCTTTTGAAAACAGAATATAAGCTATCGTTTCAAACTGCATATTCCGTTCAAGAGTTATTTCCCTCATATGCTGCACAATCAAATTATTACAATTTTATTTATATTAATATACATAGATTAACGGACATTTTCGTGTTTGAGTCATCTAATATTAAAATGATTCTTAATTTACCGTTAATCATATTTATTAATAATAGAAAGCGTTTTAAAGATAAAAATATATTATTAAAATGTTAAGTTAATTAAAAATTTATTTATATTTCAAGTTTGTAACATGCTGTAAAATATAAATGTTCACAACTATAATAACTTGTAACATAAAATATGAGATGCATGGATATTTAAATGTATGGAAAAAAAAAAAACGTAGAAGTAATATACCAAACAAATAAGCTTATTATTAATACGTGATAATCATTTTATATGCAATTGGAATGTTCAAATAGTAATTCTCAATAGCATAAAAGTTAAAATGCATGAACAAATTGACTTTCAGGCAACATTTTATAACAACAACTACTATTTATAAACTGTGGGAAGATAGCACGTTAAAATGGAGTACATAAATATCCTAAAATTAGGAATGACAATACGAACTTGGTTTGACTGACGCTCATAGGTCTGTCAAAAAAAATGTGAAACGGAATAAGCATGCTGAAGTTCAGCCCGCATCCTGCAAAAAAAAAAACAAAAAAACTTGCATTTCTGAATATCAATTACTTTATTTCTGGATTTCTTAATGATTATTCCAACTTCTTGTATGTTTGAAAATGATAAGTATTATATATTTTTGAATGTGCTAAAATTTGAATAATATATAGTGTATGTCAAAAGTATGAATATGAATATGATAAAAATGTTAAATTATCAATTTATCATCCAACTCTCCAAAATTTGTGTTTAATTTTGTAAAGTTGTTAAAGTTTTCTAATTTGTTAAACATTGAAAGTTTTATCATAAGATTTTTAAAAAATAAAGGTGGACTGGCCCGCTGATCCATGAACCCACACTTATACAGAGCAGACCAGACTTTCCAACTCGCGGTAAGAATGTAAAACGAACTGGCCTGACATGCATTTTATGGACCAAGTGCGAACTGAACCTAAATGGATCCAAATGACGTACATTGACACCCTATCTAAAATCTTAATTTAAGTGATATCCATATATAATTTGATATATATTATATTACATTAAATTAATTATCATATAGATAATCACCCATCATTTCAGTTAAATGCAAGCTATACAAAATCCCATTACATAAAGCTACATAGTTATATTAATTAAACTTCTCCATATATATATATATATATATATATATATATATATATATATATATATATATATATAATATTATCACATATATATGGTGACAAAAAAATTTTAATATTGCATGATTTAAATGGTGTAAAAAAATATTACAAGTGAAGTATACTTTAAAATGCATCTCTTACAACTTTACTATATCTTTGTGTTCACAATCACATCCCTCTTATGAACCTTTTATAAATTTTTTTCTCAATGATTCTTCTACGGAACTATGGATCCAATCACATTCTTGTGAATGAAGATTTAATGTAAATTTCTTATCTCTTATTAAATCAATCAAATTATATCTTAAAAGAATCTATTGCTTACTTATTTTTAATGTAATAAATAGAGTTTTTTTAACAGCATTTAAAATTTGTGTTAAAGATTAGCATAGAGTTCTAAGATTAAACTCTAATTTGGATTAAAAAGAACTCTAAGAAAAGTCCATTTTCAAGGGTGGAAGCAACCCTTTGGAGCTGGTTCTTAGTCTAACAAAATGATGGAGCAACAAAGGTAATAATGGGTTGGGATGAATAAAGCAATTGAAAATGAATTATACAATGTCACCATTAACAACCCTCTTTCTCCAACTGTACCATATTATTCAACCCCAACTACCACCATGTCTCTGATTATAAGTTTCTGACGGAAACTCCAATTATTTTTCATTTTCGTGTCCTCTGTGCCTCCTCCACTTTCTTTCCCATTCATTTAGTCTTCAATATTAAATACTCATCTCGTGAACCCATGCCCCACCTTACCTCATCCTCGAAAAAACATTTATCTCATCGATACTGTGTCTGTAATGGAATTTACCCTTACCATTCACTCCTCTTCATTTTCAACCTTAGATCAAATAATTACTAAGTGAAATTAATATATTTTAAATTAATTTTAATTATAGTTTTTTTATTAAGACTTGTCTACATATAGCTGACGTTCTTAGTCAAACACTCGCTGCCCAAAAAAACAATGGTAGAAACAAGCTACAACAGAGTCATTACCACCGAGTCATGCATTGAATGTTTAAATCAAAGGGTTATGAATTTTCTTCTTGTTTGTTGAAAATATCTATGATGTAAGATACACGTAAAAGGAAGATAAAATATAAGGAATTTTCTTAAGAAAAATACCAGGCTTGAGAGTAGAGTGACGTTTCAAACACCTTATTCTTCACATGGAAAATTCTACTGAATTCAATACTTTTTCTTCATCGTTGGTAAGCGATCTTAAACTAATTTTTGAAAGAAAAACATATATTTGTAGTGCAAATAGTTGAAAGGAATAAAATAAAATAGTGATTTTTGGCATTGAAAATAAAAGTAAAAAGAATGTGATAAAGTTTTTTTACGCAGTGGAGGAAAGGCGGTTGGGTGATGAGGGTGATGATTATGGAACTGAAGAATAAGGATGAGTGTGATGACAATCCTGCACCACTGAAAGGGGTCAATTACTTTAATTTGGAGAATAATATCCATGTTTGAAATAATATGTACCTCCTAACATTGTCTTGAGGATCTTCATAAAATTAATCCAAAAGAAAAAGCCTCGTACCTTTTCACGATCCAATTGCTTCTGAGACCACGTATGGATAGAGAGTCGAGGTACAGAGCATCTCATCTCTGTGTGATCCACCTTCCTTCTAACTTTATGCCAAGAAAAAGTGTATCAATCACAAAAAGGATAGAACATTCACCGCTAACATGGTCTAGTCTAGATTCTTCTTGGAACAGATTTAGTGGACTGTGCTAACTTAACTTCACAATTCAGAATCGCGCATGCTGCACGTTTCAGCTATTCCCACATAATATCCAGCTAGACGCAACTCACTCTGAACACCCCCTTCTTTCACTGGGGAACAGATTCAATTTACGAAAACACACGTTAAACAAAATCTCACCACCCACAAAAACACACAAATATTGTACTTGTTCACACTATGCTTCAACGTAACAGTTTTTTTAATTCAATACTCACAAATCACTAGGCTGGTCCAACCGCTAGACTTTTGGAGATAAAAGAATCAAGTCATGTAGTAAGAAGTTGGTACATTGTTTGTGAATTTGTGGTAAAAAGTAATAACGCAATTACATCATCGATTAGGAGAATAAGTAGAAAAGAAATGGGAGGGGTGGCACTGAACAAATATGATATCAGAAATGGTTCCTGTCTCTTTTGTTGAGCATTCTCTGTTCTTACATAATTTAACTCATTACATATGTGTTGAGGCTAACTGCTCCACAACACTTGTGGATCTCTTAGATACAAGATATTGCTATAATTTCTTATGACTTTAAATTTCAATGAAAGAATCTGTAAAGACTTACAACAAAAATTGGGAACTTAGTAAACACAGGAGTTTTACCACTATAAAACAGAAATGGACATTGGTACTGAAACATCACCGGCAAAGCTGGTATCCCTGGCTGCAGTTGAATTGCCAGCAAACGCGTAGCCTACACCTAATCCGCCGTAAGGTAAAGATGCATGCTCACATCTTTGAAACACTCTCGCAAGTGAAGCTGCTTTTCTTCTTGCACGTTTTGTCCCGGTAAAAAGAAGGGTTTGAAGTAACCCAGCCAAAGCTGGCGCCTTCACAACTCTTTCTGTTGCAGCTGAACCTCCACTCCGGCATAACTCGAGCAATGCTGCAACGGCGTTCTCTTTACCTCTCGGCGTTCCACATCGCATCATTCCGATCAAACCGGCAACTGCTGCTTCCTCATTTACCACTGCTTTGGCCCCAATAGGCTGCCGGACGATCAACACCAGAGCACCGGCTGCTTCTTCTGCAACTCCTTCATTCCCCAAAGCACCTACAAGTGCTGTCACTGCCCCGGCTTCGATCATTCTAGCACAATTCTCAGGGTGTGTGGAAAGATTGAACAGAGCTGTCACAGCATCCTTCTTTCCTCTTGGAGTCCCCTCTTGCAACAGCCCTGCCAGGGCCTCAACTGCTCCCATCTCATCTGCAATTATTTTCTTATAGTCATGGACGGCCGATAGGCTGAACAACGTTGCAGCAGCATTTTCCCTTGCCTCTGTGGTGTGTCCAAATCTCAACACATCAACAATTGATCCTAGACACCCTTCCTCGTCCATGATCCTACTTTTGTTCTTGTCAAAAATGGACAAATTGAGCAGTGCAGTCACGGAATTTTCCTGAGCGACAGCATTGGGAGATGAAAGTAAATTCCTAAGATAGGGAATCGCCCCTGCTTCTGCAATGAAGGCGCGGTTTTCCTTTCCCGTTTTTGCAAGCAACCTAATCTCCCGAGCAGCCACAGTCTTCCCAGCCTGAGACCCACCAGCAAGCTGTTGAATAAGAAGCTTCGCTGTGGCTCGGTTGGCTTCAAGGGCGGCTTTGGTGGGACAAGCTGTTGTAAAACCTTCACCCATCGCATCCATCACCTCCGATGGATCGAGAGGAACTCCATGTGCGGTGCACCACTGCACAATCAAATTCCTCAGAGCACGGTTCGGAACAAGGCGAGTGTGTGCAAGCATTTGACCTGTTTTGGGGCAAGTAGTGTGCCCTTCTTCCATCCACCTTGAAATGGAACTCCTGTCATATGTTTGACCAGTGGAAATAATTACAGGATCTCTCATCAAATCCAACGAAATTGGACAGGAGAAGTCCTTAGGAACAGTATAAAACGTTTCTGCAATTTCCCGAGTAATCAACCTCTTCTTAGGCTTCTTCCGACTCCCGTTCTCTAGACCAAGTTCATCCTCCTCAAAGCCAAAAAGCAAAAACCTGCAATACCTAGTCATAGCCACCAACCCATTAAGCACAGAAATAGTAGGCTCAATGTCACCCTCGTGATTAACAATCTGCTCCTCCAAGGCCTCAATTTCAGTCCTACAACTATCTGCATCCGCAATCTGCAACTTGTCAACATAGAAAGATCTCAATTCAGCAGAATCCGGAATCCTTCCATTCTCAAACTCCTCAAGAAAGGAAAAAAAACGAATCCTGAGAGCATCGTCCTTCATATCTATAAAAAGCTTAGCTCTCCTCGACTGGTTCTGCAAGAGCTGAACCTGTTCCCTAATATCCTTACTCAACAACACATCCTTAACGGGGAAAACATCCAAAAGGGTCGAAATCTCCTGGTTCAAATCGTGGAAGTGACCAGAGATGGAATGGTTCTGAAGCAAGAGCCACAACTTACTCGATTGGGCGCAGTAATCGAGGAGAATCTTGGAGCGGTAGAGCAAGAGGTAAAGCTCCTTGAGACAAAGCACCGCCGTGGGTGGAAGACACGAAGAACCTGAATCGGAATCACGCAAATACTCCAAAAGCAACTGGAAAGCCTCGACTCTTCGGATCAGAGACCGCGAGTTTTTGCGCTGGAAGAAGATGCAACGGTTCGAAAAACACGACACAATCTCGCGGGCAACAGAGAGAAGGGTCTGAACCAAAGCGACGTCACTTAAGTCAACTGGGGCAAGAAACGCGTCCAACGTCGGCGACCTCCTCCGCCTGAGCGACGAGAAAATTGCTCCTGAAGCCATTGAAGAAGTTCTAGGGTTTCCACGTTAAAACACAGTCGAGGAATTCAATACGTTGCTGTCTTCGATACCCTGATGGCAATTTTAAGAACCCAGAAAGCGCTTAAGGTGAAATATAAGAACTTGCGGAAGTTTCAGATCTGGGGAGGGGGAGAGAATAAATTTTCCGGGAAAAGAAACTCTAGCTTGGCAAAGAGAGAAAGAAAGAAAGAAAGAGTATGAAGAAGTTGTTGTTTTGGGTGGGGTTTTGAATGTTGAAAGGGTTAAGAAATAAGAAGATGCAATGGGGATGGAGAAATAAAAAATGGAGGAAATCCGCGTATGAGTTAGAGAAGAAAAGAAAGAAGGAGTGAATTTGCTAAGACTTTGTTTGTGTGTTCGTTTTTCCTTAATTCTTTTCTTATTTTTCAATCCCGTAGGAGTTTCGATGCAGCCTGCGTGACAAGGACTTTCCTAAGTTTGACGGATTGATCATGCAGATTCTAGTCCATTCGTTTTTTTTTTATTTTTCGTATTTTTATTTTGGATTTGCTTTGCTTTGCAGCGAGACAGGGAAAGAGTAAAGGAAAGGGTTAAAGATAGGTAGATAGATAGATGGGTTCGGCTTGTCAACCCAAAAAAGAAGGGTTCCACTTTTGTACGAAATTACGATTCTGGTCATCTTGGCATGGTCTGAGAAAGACAGTGCTGTTCTTTTCATACAGGGCTTAAACGGTAATTGACGAAGATGTTTTGAGTCTTTGTGTGTTGTTTTGGCTTTGACTTTGTGGGTGGAACAGTGCGTCTGATTCCAGGTACTGCCTTTGATGCCCTTCGTCCGTTTTTGCTTTCTTCGGCCATGATTTCAAATTTGCCTAAAGTCCACACTGTTTGCACTTCCTTGATATCTGTGCATCATGTCTCTTTTTCCCCTCACAATACAAGAAAATAGAAACCATTCGTAGATGCATTTGCTACCGTTTTCAGGTCTTTCATTAGTACTTCCTTTGCTTTAATTCGAAAATGGGTACAGGATCATTTATCATCGTCTAATTTTTTTAGTTTCTTGCACATATATTTCCCGAATCGGTAATGATCCATTCACATTTTCTTTTCTATAACAACATTTACCTGGATGTATAGAAATAGGTATAAATTTCATTATTATTGTGAAAATGTCAACAATGGAATAAAAAATCGACACTTCTAACAATATATAGTAATAATTCTCATTATTAGATTTGTTATTTTCCACTAATGTATTGATTTATCAAAATCGAACTAGGTCGGCCGGTTCAATTGGCTGAACCAAAAACTGACCCAGGATTTGGTCCAAATCTTTTAAAAGATAGAATTTCAACCAAATTGAATTAAAATTAATCAAATCGATTATGATTGGAAAAACTTTGATATAAGTTAAATTTCATTAGGTAAAGTTTTATAAGTTGGTTTGAAGAGATGGGGAAGGAGAGTTGACTTGGGAAAAGCGATGGGAGCAGTGTTAATGCTTAGCTGTAATTTGGAAGCAAACGCGGAGTTAGGGTCTTTTGACTAACCAGAGAAGCACTGTAACGAGGCAGCAGTAGGCACCACACCAAACGCCAAGTTCGCTGCTCACACACATTTTCCAACCACACAAAAAGCCTGACGCCACATAACTGCTTCTTCAAACAAATGCTAGTTTCTTTCTCAAAAGCACTTTTCATAAATTCATATAATTTTTTTTGTTTAAAATGCATTAAAGGAATTACTTTCTAGAAATAATTAAAGATAGTTGCAGCAATGATTAAATTAAAAAAAGTAAGCTAACACGTAACATTATCAAATAATAGACATGAATTTGGTTCACGTAACTTCACTAAATATACAATTTTAATCTTATAAAAATTTAATATCGTATTTACTTATTCAATTTTTCAAACTTAAAAGCTTTTTTTAAACATTAAAATTAATTGTTAAAAAAATATAGATTTTTTATGTTAATAAATAACTAAATTATTATCAGTGATAAAAATATTAACATTTTTGTTGTTAAGATAAGAGAACATAGTAATAAAGAACTAAAATTAGTTAGTTTTAAATATTAAAAAACCAAAATATAATTAATCTTTTGTGATCATAAAGTTGCACATTTACAACCGATAATGAATTCAAGTTAATATAATATTTATTGGATAAAAAATGGTAAAAATAATTTATAACATTTTCACAATTTTTTTAATTACTAATATATGTTATTAATGTTGTAACATCGTGTTATTAGTTACGTTAATAATTAAACATTTAATTTCAAGAAAAGAAGTAAACAAAATATAAACATTTAATCTCATTATTTTATTTTGTCAATTTCTATTAAGATGATCATCTTTCAACATTGTTTATTTTAATGTATAATATATGATGATTATTTTTTACGATCAGAATCACACAAAACAAAACAAGAAAAACTAGTTCTTAAAAAAACTTTTTTACGCATTATATATCCCAATCACTCGAATTTTATTTTTCAAAGATCTGTGTTGAGTTAGACTTTTAGATTTACATTTGTATATTCTCTTCACTAGGATGTTGCTATAACAAAATTATAGAAACTCACTAATAAGATAAATTTTTATAACCTACCAAATCTTTTTTTTCACGTGACAAACTATGTCATAAGAACACTCGTAGACTCTCCCTACATGTTATTTTTCTTATTTGAGTTCAATATCCATACAGTCATAATCATATTCCTCAAAATCTTTAATTCAACATAAAACCTAAACATCACCGTACAATTTTCATCTCTGAAAATAATTATGTACCTAACACATCACATGTTATATCACAATCATAATATCATATAATCTCATTTATATACAATTCATCTCAATTCAATTAGCAATACTATATCTCAATCATCATTTAGTAACATCCAACACAATATATCGATAAAAATATAATCATTTAGTGAAAGACAAACAAATTTTAACATTTATAAACATTTGAAACATGTTTTTTAGAATTCAGAAAATACTCTTTTGCATTTAGCTCATCTAGTAAATCATATGTTGCAATTTGTCCAACCATCACTCTATTTGCCTAGCCAAAGGCATCAATGCAAAAAGAAATTTAGTTGCTCAATGAACAAAATACTTGTCCAATAACTATATCACTAGGAGCTTTTCATAAAAAACCATTCATTCAATGAAAAACAACTCCCATAGTAATCAAAACTCTCAAATTTTCAATCAATAACCGAATCACCCAAAGTTTTTATTTATACAATTTGTTCAATGAATTTTGTTTGCTTAACAACTAAACCTTATCTAGTTCGATGAAGTTCATGCAGCGATGGTTTTAATTTTAGTGTTATGATAAATTATTGGTTGTATGCAAGTAACGGAATGTTATGATATGAGAAGAATTTGTGGTTAAATTATATGTAAATGAATGTTACTAAATTCATTGGAATTAATTTTAAATGAATTAGTGAGTTTTAGGTGGCTTGACAGTTGTTCAATTTTTTGCATTTAAACAAATAATACAATCTTATTATAAAAAATTATAATAAAAATTTATTATGATATTTTAATAAATATAAATATATGATAATTATAATAGTATTAAAACTAAAAATGACACTTTTACTAAATTTTTAATATTAATCTTATATTTAAATATAATAAATAATTTGATTAAGTTTAAACACTTTTAATTGATGAAAACTAAATAACTAATTGATTTTCAATCTTTTACTAGTTGTAATTATTTGTTTTATATTATTCAATTTAGAAAAACCGGCTAGCAAGGATGTTTACTATAATACCCTGCCAAACACATATTTTTGGGAAAAGTCAAAAGCTAAAAAGAAGCCATGTGTCATACGGTCAATCCAGGACTCATTCGAAAGTTGAAGGATCATACCATGCTTACGTAGGATTCCTTTGACCTTCGCCAAACATGTTTTTGATTTTGAGCGAGTGAATCACGCCAACGCTATCCCTTGCCGCTTATTACACGCTCTCGGTTGTTACCGGTCATTAATTTCAACAAAATATTTTTCACAAATATGATTTTTCAACAAAATCACTTTAAATTGTTTTGCCAAACACCCCTTTTAAAAAGCGCTTTTATATTTGTTCCTCTTCTCCCTCCCCTTCCTTTTCAATGCAGATATATTTCCTGTCAAACATTATATCTTAACTTATTTACATGTCCTTTCCTATTCAATATCCAAAAATCACGTGCATTCCATACAAAAAATGTGCCAATTTCTTCACACGGTACACTTTGGGGTTTCTTTCTCTTTTTAATATCCACATATCACATGCATTCTATTGTATAATTTAAGTCAAGTCAACACCACTTACTATAAGCATTAAGCAATCTTCTTGCATATTTAAAATATGTTTCTAAACTTCATAAATAGTTTTGGTTCTAGATTTTAATTTTTTAAATGAATAACTTCAATATATGTTATCAAGCATTTTATGTTAAAAATTTATTTCTCTAGGTACTCATTCCCTTAATATTGTCTCAGGTACTTTAAGAATTACTTAAATTTATTTATGGTTCTAAAATTATCCCAAAAAAAATAGTTTCTTTTTTTTTCAATTGTTTGTTATTTTGTTTCGTATTCTTTAAATTTTAAATATTTTATGGAATTTTTTATTTAAATATTGTCATTAACAAAGATTTCACTTCAAAGAAATTAGAAATTTTCACTTGGATAAAGCCTTTAATTATAAAAATAAAAATCGTCTCAACAAATTAACTTCCATTAAAAATTATCAACTTTATGACATCTCTTAATATAATAAAACCATTATTTGAGTGATGATATTTGTGGCACTAAAAATTGGGTTCTTCATTATAGTTAAAAAATTAAAATGTTTTTACAAGCAAATAAAAATTACACCAATGACATCCTATTAATTAACTAGGAGAGACATGACAATGATGCTACAATTAAATGCGTTAGCTTAGCATTACCAGTTTGTTTCCTTAAGGAACTTAACATGAACATAAGTAGCAGAAAAGTGTGTTGAAATAAAAAAAAAAAAAACCAGAAATATTTTTAGAAACTGAAAAAAGGTTCAAGATATTCTAAAAATAATTTATTCTAATACATTCATCTCCACTTAATTTATTAAAATAAAATATTTTTAAAATAAATATATTATGAGAAAATAAAATTAACTTGAATGCATACCTACAGTAATTAATTGAATAGACAGGAATTGAATGGAAATGTCCTTCTATATGTCAAAATTAAAGAGATGTATCGTAAAAATAAAATAAAAAATAAAAAATCTTTCTTGATACTGATTTAAACCCTGTTTTTATTCTAAACTTTTCTACTTAATTCCAAATTTGGTACGTATAGATAACCTTGTATCACAAATAAAATAAATTTGAACATAATATTTCAATCCCTATCCTACTACTTTCACTCACTTCAACCACAGGAAGATGAGTGCATATCCATGCACCAGGTTTTGCCAAGCGTCAAACGCTGGAAGGTGCAAGTGTCTCTGTTATTTTTTGTTTAATTTTATTTTAAGAAAAAAAAAAAGACATAAACATCAAAAAGCATGCATGCTGTGGCATGGTTTGACGAACTCAGTGCCCTTTGAGCAAAGGCACCAAAGATTCATTCTGTGGCCTAAGAAAATCACCGACCATGGAAATTTTCAAATTCTTAAGATCACACATTTTTCTTTCCTTATGGTGAAGGGAAACAAGGAAAAAGTCCAATTAATATTTAATATCACTGCTCCTAGACTCTACACAACAAACAAATAAATCAATTGCTCACTCCATCTAATTAACGTCGATAAGGAGAACGAATAAACTAGAACATAGAAACCTATTATATTATAGGACCTATAGAAATGTCTAGCTAAACAATCAGTCAGGCGGCTCAAGGATAAATGGTTGAAAACTACTGCTATAGGCGGACAATTCCTCAAATTGTTGATGTGATAATTTCTCCGAAGTGATTTAAGGGAGTTCACGATCGAACGGTTTCGTCATTCATTCTAGTGAAATTTTTTCATCATAACACAATTATGGGAACCTCCGTTAGGACGCATAACTCTCCGGTCGGGCGGCTACACCAAAACTAAATCAGTAAGGTAAAAGTAAATTAAGGCTCAAATTTAAAAAGTAATTGGAGCATGATTAAGAAAACTCTAAACACGGCCCATGTCAAAAACTATAAATAAGAGCCAAGGTAAGTTGGTGGGACCTTTATTTCACATTTATTACAACATTAATTGCACTTACCCAAACATCTGGACAATCGAACAAGTGAAAGCTAAAAGAAATCGAACCGGAGAAAGAATGAGAGAACGGGCTGTGAAAATTTGTACGAGGAGACTTTAAAGACAAGTTGAGTGTTGGATGAATGTTAGAGATAGGTGCTTGGTCCCTATACCCGAAACACCTATAATTATCCTGTTTTCATTAAAGTTAAATAAATAAGAGTGAATTGAATTTATGAAATTAATTTTAAATAAATGTGTAAAATAACAAATAGTTTATCTCATTTGAAACGTGTGTAGCTATAAAACATTAAATGTTGCCTTTTCAAGAACTTAAAAGTATGTTTGCCCTTTTGCTCTTTAAATATTTATTTCAATTATACAAATTAAGGGAAGGTGTTTTATAGATAGAAAATAAACAATATGCATATACTGGGATGATGCTCATTGAATTAATATTTCTCACAAATTGGATTGAAATTATTGATCTCAAACAACGAATTTTAAAAGCTAATTTAGATTAGATTCACACTTTAATGGTTTGTTTGAAACTGTATTTACTGTGCTTTATAAACTACTTAAAAATATTAAAATAATTGACTTAAGTCAATTTAAAAAATGCGAAAAAATTCATTCTAAATTAGTTTGAAATTGGATTGAATCAAATTTATACTAAATTAATGAGTTAGTGTTACAATAAAACCAGGTTGGTTGAATTTGTACTTTTTTCCCAAGTCCAATGGAATCAATTAGAGTTATGACAAAAATCAAATTGATAAAAATCTAGCTTTTTTCCCCACAACATGTCGAATGAATATGCTAAAATATTAGCTTGAAGTTACATAGCTAGTATATTTATCCACTAAAATTGAGTTTTGACATTGAAAACATTGATCTTTAAAAATAATATGAATTCGGCGGCTATATCGTAGTAGATCAAACGGTAGAGGACTACTGGGCCAAAAGCCCAGAACCGAAACATAATGGAATGAGGTAAGTTACGAGTTATAGATTAATATTTAAGTATTTGATATTAATATTTAGAATTTGAAGACATTTTAATCAGAATTATATGCGAAAAAAAATATGCTTCTGAAAATAAATCTTTAGGAAGTGTTAAGTAGGTCAAATTCATACATTAAGAAAATTCCAGTTTTAGTCTGACAGTGTCTAATTCATCTCTAAAATTGGCCAGGCTAGTAAATAAGAGCTGCCAAAATTCCTCTTTAACTTTTTGTTACAGTAATTACTTGGACCTTTATTGTCTTTTATTAAATTTTTAATGTTGAGCTAAACTTACATGTTAGAAGTAACAAAAAAGTGAAATTTGAAGGATATTTGCCAAGAGTTATAAATATAATAAAGTTTAAACATCAGCGAAATATTAGCGCATAGTTTCTTTTATTAATTTGTTAGTGCATAATTTTGTTAATACTGTAAATTATAATGTAATTATATTAACAATTATGAATTGATATGTATGATAAGATTATTAGTTTTGAAAATATTTACTTTAAAAATCTTATTTATGATTTTTAATTGGCTAATAGTATAATTTTTTTATTGACAAAAACATCCTGAATAATTAAAAAAATATATCAATGTTACATGTGATTATTATTATACTAATAAAAAATATTATTATAAAATATTTCAATGAAAGAGAAAAGGTAAATTATGTGAGTCCAGTCCGGGCTTAATTAGGAAGGGTTGGATTGGACCAACGTGAGTTGTGAAACTTAATGGACCTACTGTGGTGTATGAAAAAGATGGGCCTAGTGATGTGCGGTACTGTAATTAAGTTAATAAATGCTCGGTTTTAGTAATAAATTAATAATGTTGTTAATTTCGTGTGATATATAATTCAAAAATTTCAACTGTAAATAATTTCATTCATGGGATTAGGTCAACCCGTAACATTTTATTATCCGGAGTAGCACGTTGTTGTCATATTAAATTTAGAACTTTATTTTATTTGCATTTTATTAAATAGATTATAAATTAAAGAGGTAAAATTTAAATATAATCGAAGAAGAATAGTCATTCTACAGTATATTTAAATTTTTTCAACAAATTATCATCACATCATTAACATTGAGACTATTTTTACAATGATTTGAGATGTCCTATATTCTCATCTTTCTTTTTCTTTGATCCAAGATAACTTCTTTTTTCAACTGATATGTGAGTTAAGTGTCTTTAAAGAAACTCCAACATTTTTTTTCTTTAATTTTGTACTAAAAAAGTATCCTTCAATTCTTACATGCATATAATAAGCTTTAGTTTTTTTTTTTTAATATCCAATTTTGTCTTTTAATCTCTTTGATTTTTTATTGTGAAAATTGACAAAATTAGCAATAACTTGAATAAACTATAGAAAGATACTTTAAGGGTGTATATATATATATATATATATATATATATATATATATATATATATATATATATATATATATATATATATATATATATAAAAGTACAATTTCTTTATCAAGTTTGAGTAAGAGTATTTTGGATAATTTTTTTATATAAAAATAAAATAAAATTTGTATAACTTACGCATGAACTAAAACTAATTTTTTTAGAGGAATTAAGTAATAAACTAATTTTAATTTGTAAAAGAAACTCGTTTTATTTTATTTTTAAGTTTTATTTCCTAAAGTATTCATAAGAAATTAAAAAATGCTAATCGTGACTTACTTTTTTTGAAAAGCAGTGAATTTGAAAAAGAATTGGATGATGCACTAGCAAAAGGAGATGGGAAAAGAAATTGAGCGTGTATGCGTTTAAATCCAATGCTACATGCAAACAATTAAAGAAGAAGATCAATCACTCACAAAACTCAAAACAGCACAACTGAAGCACTCACCCTTCTCACCCTCTCCACATCACATCATGGCTTCACCCATCAAAGCAATCCCAGCAACAATACCCACAAATATTCCCTTCGCACCAAACTTCAAACTCATGCAAACGGCAGAAGAAGCTTCAGCGGGCAAGTCCTTGTTGTCACCATTATCACTATCGTCACCGCCAGCACCATCACCGGCCTTCGTTTTATCAGTCTTCGGCGATGCTCCTTTAGCCTTGGACGGCGCCGGCGCCGGAGCCTCACTGGGAAGCACGAGGTCGAGAGGGAGAAGCACCTTGTCGACCTGGTATATGGCAAGCTTGTTGTCCGTGTAAACAGTTCCAGTAACGGAGGCGTTGACGGCGCCGGTGGCCATGCTGACCTGGTTACCTCCGAAGGTGGTGACGTTGAGCTGCAACCGTTTGGGGTCGTCGCCGGCCTGAGTCTGAACGGGGTTGGTGAGGGTGTCGAAGTTTGAGATCGAAATGAAGGAAGAGAGCGTGTGGAATTGCAAGAGTTCTACTTTTTGTCTGTCGCTGAGAGAGTTGAGGAAACCAGCTTTGAGTTTTGAGAAGGCACTGTCTTCTGGGGCGAAGAGAGTTAAGCCTCCTGAGCCTGAGGTTAGAAGCTGTGAGTTGAGCTGGTTGATGAGTTGGGTGGTTTTGAGGAGCCTAATGAGGACGGAGAATCGCTTGGCTTTTTTGAGGATTTGGACTATGTCAATGGAGGGTGCTCTGGGGACAGTGGGAGTGGGAGCTCCACTTGGCGTCACGGGGACTAAGGGTACGGTGTTGAATCCAGGGGCTGGAGCAGTGGCTGGTGGAGAGGGTGGTGTGAATGCTGGTGGTGATGGTTGCGGTGGAGATGGGGTTGATGAAACTGGGGCTTGAACCGGCGAGAGTTGGGCTGAAATGGTGTGGAAGAAGACAAGCGCTAGAACTAGTAAAATAGAGACTGAGAAGAGAGATTGGTGTGTCTTCATTTTAGGGTTGTGAAGTGGGAGCTTACGTGAGGGGGTATTGAGGGTGGTGCTACTTGTGAGTGTAGTGTTGTGAGGAGAAAGAGGGGTAAGAGGTTGGGTTTTATTGTGGAACTGGGAGAAGGATTTGTGTATAGATAAGTGTGTAGGGTTAAAGGAAAGGTGAGTTGCATCTTTCTTATGCTATGATGGAAATTGAAAGGTGGTGCATCTTGTTTGAGGCAGAAAGTGATAAAGGAATAGGTGGCGAAAATGCATTGAAATGTGGACGTATGGAAGTATCTGTGTTGCAATCAAAAGTATCTGTTCTGGAAAAGGGGCTATTATGGTGTGTGATCTGTTTAGAGGTTGAGTTATAGCATCCATGATCATGAATCAGGATGAAAAGGTTTTGGTACAAGGACTGGGGAGCTGAGAATCACACTTGAAAGTTGAAACCTACCATACTTTTATGTTCTAGATACACCTTCCTTTTGGTGTCCCATCTCCACCATTTTTACATTTCATAATATGCAGATTTTACTGTTTTATTGGGCCAAATGCAACTCAACATTAGTTTTAGTAGTCTCTAAATAAAATGTTGTCATTTTCTTTCAGGTAGGCTTTGTTTTCGGTGCTATATCACAACAACATTTTAAAAAAAGAAAAAGGAAATGGAGGGTATGGTCTCTATCAACGAAAACTTGTATCACATAAAAATAAACAAAAAATAATAAAAATACTGTAAAAGGTTAGGGAAGTTATTATCGTTAAATATCCGTTAAAGTGTGCTGAATGCAATTTTAGAAAGAAAAAAAAAATCCATTGCATCTTTTACTTCCATTTTACTTTTGAAAAGGTACAAACTATATACTTAAACACGCACAAAATAAAATGAAAAGGAAGTTTCATTTTGATTGATATTGCTTTTTAAAATTACAGAAAAAGGTTATCCCACTTTAATCATATACCAATCAAATTTTGAAAAAAAAAGTAAGGCAATTCTAACAAGAATTGATGAAAAAATTTATTATTTTTTAACCAGAAAAGTGTGGGTTCATAGAGAGGTAATGCGAGATGAAATTCTAAATATTTCTTGTTTATTTTCCCTCATCATAATACCATATTATGATTATTTTTCCTCATCTACAGTTAACGTAAAATTTTCAATTGAGATTAAATCCTAACCCCAACTCTTGTTCAAGTGTGAATACATATATTGCAATTCTCATTGAATGTAAGCATTTTATTTATAAATACTTTGCTCGTCCAATATTTTCACAAATAACACTAATTTATTAAATATTTTGAGAAAAACTATTTGAAAAAACAGTATTTGAGAAAATCAACACCAATTAACCATGATAAAACTTATATAATAAACCATAATATCATCTTCGACAGAAAAATTTAAAATAATATATTTATGTCTCTTTTATTTATTTATATATTTCTTATTTTGTTTATTATATCAAATTTATTGATTTAACTTGTTTAACTGAAATTAACCACTACTTTTTTATATTCAAATTTTTTAAAAATTAGTTTTCATTTGAATTATTACCAAATCAATTATAGACAAGAAGAGTTTAAAAATTTTAACTAATTAATGGAATAACAAGTATTTTTTTTGTGTGGAAACCTATAGTTACTAATAAATTTTATTTATCGTTGTGAAGTACACGATTTGAATTTTACATGTAACTTACTTTTGTCAGTCTGACTCTAACTTTATAAATAAAGAATATTATTATTATTTTTTTATTAATCTGCTTCATCTGTAGCCGCTGATGTAAAATGAAAAGCAAAACAAAATTAAAATTTCTAAACTCCATATAGGCAAAACAGAAAAAAATCGTAACTAAATGTCTTTACTTAAAAACAGTATTTCTACTTCAGAGTCTTTTTCCCATTAACGAGACCCAGACGTTTGCAATTCAAAGATATGAAAACAGTACTGTTCCCGGGATAAACAGAGCAACCCAAGACAAAATCATGAAGAAAATTCCACAGAAAGGAAAAAGCTTGTTTTGAAAACAAATGGGTGTTCCTCATATCATATGGAGATTGTTACTGCAGCGACTAAAGCAAGACCGAGGGAGTGAAAAATTGTTCCGCGAATGGTAATTAAGTTGATGGCATTGGCACCTGAAGTGGCCCTGTTTGTTTTTCCCTTATCATCATCTTCTGCAGATGAGTTATCTTTATCAGCTTTAGGCGCATTTGCCAAAGTGGGAGCAGGGGCTGGAGGCTTAGGCTTTGAGAAATCCAAAGGAACAAGCACCTTGTCCACGTGATAAATGGCAAGTGTCTTATCAGTGTAAACAATGCCTGTGAGAGTAGCATTCACCACCCCAGTCGAAATATTCACACTGTTCCCATATGCAGTCACATTTATTTGATACCCATTGGGGCTATCACTGGCCAGTGTCATCACTGGGTTGCTAAGGGAATCAAAGTTAGAGCTTGAGACATAAAACGGAAGAACGTGGAACTGTATCAATGCTTTCTGTTGGCGATCATCAAGAGAGTTGAAGTAACCTGCTTTGAGTTGTGCGAAGGCACCATCATCAGGTGCAAGAAAGGTTAAACCTCCTCCTGATTTCGTAGTCACCAACTGTGCGTTCACTTGGTTGATGATTTGTGTGGTTTTGAGCAAGCGGATTAGCGTGTTGAACGATTTGGCCTTCCTTAGAATCTTGATAATGTCTTGATTGGAAGAAGAATCAGACAAGGGTGCTTGGGGTAAAGAAGGGACCAATGGTTTTGCTGGGGCTGGAGCTGGTGTGGCACGAACAGGTTTAGGGGCTGCAGCAGGTGACTGGGCCAAAGTGGGGGTAGAAAATATGAAAACCAAAAGTAGTAGATGGAAATAGAAGATGATTTGCTTCTTCATGTCCTTTTTGGCAATTGAAAGTTGTAGATAGATTGGTTGCTTTTGGAAATGTGCAAATTTGCGATTAACAGGTTGTTGTTATTACAATGATTGTTGGAATGTTAATGAAACATGGTGGTTTTATAGAGAATGGCATAAATGATTGGTTGTTAAAATGTGGAGTTATGAAAATAAGGTATAGTGGTCGGAGATTAAGGTGGTATGTCAAGCCTGATAAGGTGACAGAAGGGATTTCGCTGTTGTTGCGGCTGCCTCTTGCTTAGAAGTGCAGAAAGAAAAGGATCGAGAGCTTGGTTGTAAGAAGATAAAAGGTATATCAGACTTTAATATTTCATACAGATGTCAAATCACTTCTGTAACAAAAAAAGCAAATTGGAATTTTTCTTGAAATATCTTTATATTAATTTTCTGTTGTTTAGGCATGACCACATTTCTGTGTAGATTGTCTGTACGTTCCAGAATTTCCTAAGCCCCAACTTTTGCCATTTGTGGATGTGAATATATCATTCATTCACTCATTCTTTGACATACTATCCTCTGTTTTGCATTTATTTTTCAATCCTACAAATTAATATTTCATTATCGTAAAATATTTTATATAAAAAATGTGTAATGAATATTATCTAGGAAGATTTGTGTTAAAATACTTTATATTTTTTTCTAATAAATTTTAAGAGATTATATAATTTTAAAAAATGCTTAAAATTTTGATTTTTCTTACATTTTGATTTAATTAAGTGTTTGTAATATATAATCTTTGTAAAATTACACTCAAAGAAAATTTATGATTTTGATTTTAACTTCTTTCAAAAGAAAATTGCAAAAACGTAGAAAACGTTACTAACAATATTTTTCATATTTTAGTAACTTCTTTTAATATTAATAAATATTATATGAGGTGATTCTAGATTTCCATAAATATAAAAGAACAGTATTTATTTATTAGAATCATTAAGTAGGAGAGGTGATTTTAGAGATGTGAGTAGAGTACGGTAGTAGTTCCTTTGTACCCTATTCGCTGGATAAATATCCGTCTCATATTCATATTTATATTTGTCGAATATCCATTATGCAGGTACCCGCATAATTTTTTAATATTACGGATACCCACAAGTATTGACAAAAAAAATAAAAATAAATATTTAACAACATATTTTGATCGTAAGTTCAAATAAAATACAATACATAACATTTATAAATTTCAAACAAAGTTCAAATAACTCATTTAATAGTGTTGAATGAATATTTACAAAGAAATACTTTTTTTAAACTAATTGATAAAAAATAACTTATTCAAAATCAATATGTTAATATTTTAATCATGTTTTTTCATTTTCTTTATTTAAATTAGAGTACAGCGGATACGAATATCCACTAGTAATACTATGATACTTGTACCCGTCCTGTTAATATACGGGTATAAAAGGTACCCGGTACCCATTACCCGCAGATATCCATTTATAATATCTATTTTTTACCGGTTGCGAGTTTTATCCGAGATAACCACGGATACTATTTTTTTTTTTTTTACATTCCTGGATGATTTCATGCTCTTCAAATTTCAAATTATGAGCAGACAAAAAATAGAATCTCAAAAGAAAACAAATGACAGGGACAGTTAAAATGTAAAGCAGTATTTTGGTTTCATATTTTGGTTTATTGAACGACATTCAAGCCTTTTTTCTTTGCGAATGTGAGGAAGAGATGGCACATCTTGCTGATTGGCCTTAAGATTGTTGCCCTGTCCGTTGGAGCATCCTCCAAATAAGATAGCACTGAGAACGCAATGCCAATCCATCGGTTATAATCAAGTGTAAGATGCACAAGCAATATCGTTAAACCAAGTCCACAAATGAAATAAAGGATCCAGCTGGATAAGAATTCAAAGACCAACACGGAACCGGAAATTACAGCAGTGAACATGATTGCAAGAGAGCCGAAAAGTGTCACATTCCCAAATACCAACTTCGTTTGCTGCATCCGGACACACTCTTCCTTTGGTTTTGCCCAAGATGCAGGAAGAATAACCGAAGCGTAGAAGAACATAGACGAAACACATAAACATGATCCAAATGCAATCGACAGAAAGAAAAACGTATACCATATTTTCCTTCCGAAAAAAGGAGTTTTTGTACCATCGATGTTCTCAATAGGAACGGTCATACCTCCGGTGATCCCTAGGCTGATAACCAGAGTTGCTACCACTAATAATGTGTTTGCCTTACCTTGCAGTTCTGATAATGATTCTTTGTGCAACTCTTTGTGTGTCTGGTAGAACAATTCTTTAGGAGTCAAACCATCTTTGTTTCTCATTCTTTTCGATGCAGGTGGAACTATTTTCTCCACGGCCTGTGTTTGGTTAAAACTGAAGACTGTTATTATAACGAATATAAACAACGTAAGTCCCCAAGTAATTATAACTAAAATATTATAAATGTATTAAGGAGTGTGTGTAAGAAAGACAAGAAGTAAGGAGGAAAACCATTAATTAATGCTACCTGAAACCATCTCTCCTCACTACTCATTACAACATGGTTTGTTGATAATCCGGGTTTTTCTTGAGGTTGTCCCATCTTTCCAGCCAAGTGAAGAACAGTGTTAAGATCAGAATCAACCAGTTTTGTCATAATATTCTTTGCAGCCCGGTTGCTTAATATTAGTTTGTATACAGATTTTTGTCGATGTAGAATAGCAATATGAAGTAAGCTTTGGTTGCTGGAATTCACTTCAAATAGCAAATCAGGATGGTACTCTAAAAGAAGTTCTAAAATATCAGTGTTTCCTGATTTTGCTGCATCGAACATTGCTTTTGACAATTGTGCATGCTTGATAATGTCTTTCTGCTTTTCCATTGCATCAAACACCGAATCTACAATGTTTCGATAGCCAATAGTTTCCTCGCAAAGGGCTGCCATTGAATTTAAATTGTTAGTCCCATTGATCTCTTGCATGATATTTAGTGAAATAAATTAATTACTACACAAATATCAAATCAGTGCCCCGTAGCCCATTTTAATTATTATTGTGATATGATTCTTCTTGAGATGAATTTTAGGGGTTATATAAGTTTAAATCTTTTGATCTTTAGTCTTTAGTAGATTATCAGCTAAGCTAACACAGATTAAAAGGTTTAAACTGTGAGTTACAAATTTCAAACTCTATAGAAAGAAAGTGTTATTGAGTTTATTAAAGCTTAACAAGAGTCAAATCACTATTTATTTAGAGAATAGGAAAAAATATTAACTACAAAAAAATATTTAATTAATAACCGATTTTAATAAAAAGCAATATGTTTAAAAATGGATTTAGAAACCAATTTTTTAATTACAAACTAATTTATTTGATAATCAAAACTTTGATAATTAATTTTAATAATTAAAAAATAATTCATAATATAAATTATATTAGTTATTAACGTAGAGACTAATTATAACTTTTTATTTATAATATAAACAATTTTAGTTATCAATAATTTAAAATCTATAAATTGATATTTAAATTAATTATTATAGTAATTAATTATTTTTAGTTACAAAAATTAATTATTATTTAATTTTTTTATAATGATTTAATTAAATACACACTTGAACTTAAACTCTCATTTTTATTGGTTTAAGATGTTAACTTGTTTAATCCTTTTATTATTAAGAATTTATATCTTGGAAATTTTCATTTTATAATGGTTTTCACTATTATTTGGTTGTGTATATCATATTGTCAGGTTTTGGTTGAGTGCAGAAATTAAAGAATTCTGCACTTGCTGACAATTTTTACAAATAAACAAGGTACTAGACAAACAATAGATGCCGACGGATTTTTCGTCGGTATTCCGAGAAACACTCATTACCGGCAAATATCCCTAATTACTGACATACATGACTCGTTACTAACAGAAACCTGCTTTTAGTAATACCGAATTTTTTTGTTGTATCGATAGATAAAATTTCAGAGGAGGCAACAATTATAGGTTATTTGAAACTTTACACTTTGCTTTCTTATGCATAGAAAAGGAAAGAGAAAAAAAAAGAGAGCTTATTTTCCTCTCTCTTTTACTCCTATGATAACGAAATTTGAGTGATAGATTAAAAAAAGTGGTTGATATAACACGTTAAGTTATACAGGTTTATAAAATGAACTACTTTTTATTAATAACAGATCAACCTTCCAGTGTAGATAGGTTGTTTGGTTTAGAATTAGATTGAGAAGGCAAGATTTTTGAACTAGAAAAACCAATTAGTGTCTAAGGATTATGAGAACTCACAAAATTGAGCAAGCATTTGCAAAGCCGTCAACCCCTCCTCGTTTTCAGCAGTAACTAGTTTGAATTCGCTATTCAATAATTTTGATGCCACGGCTGTGATATGCCGAGAGTCAAGTGAAGAAAAGCGTAAGAGAAAAATGGCATGATAACATATTACTGTTAAATATGCGAAAGAAATGTGCTTCAGCAAGAAAAAGAACATGAACGTGCAGTGGCTATGAAAGAAGAGATGTGCATGAGCTTACTGTAAAGTTTGTTGTTGATGGTCGAAAAAAATAGTTTCTTAATGTCTTGGAAGGGTATCTTGTTGTTGTGGTGTGGGTCCTCTAAAGTCTTTCCAAATAAGAAGTCTGTGATCAGAATGTGACCTGCAGAAGATGCTAATTGAATTGGAAGCATATGTTTTTGGTCTCTAATCCATAGCAACCTATGGTTCTTGCGTAAAAGAATTTCAGCAATTTCCACATTTCCAGTTATCGCAGCCAAACAAAGGGCTGTGTTCCCTTCTGCCTTGCAAGTTGCCAAAGCTTGTTTGTCAATAATACAATCCATCAAACTTCTTACAAAACTAGTTTGTTCCATGCTCACTGCAACGTGCAGGGCCGTTATTCCAACACCGTTTAACGGAATTAGCCACCAATGATTTATGGGATAGGATGAAACCTCATCCCAATCTCCAGAAGCTGCTGCTATATATATTTTCCTTTTCTGCGTTTCTGCATATCATGTCTTTATGTAATCAAATTTCCTTCACAACTTTGCTATACCTTCAGTAATTCTAGATAAGTATGTTTATGTTTTACATTCCTAATATATGTCGTAACGTTATGTACTAAGTATTATGTAATCGTTAATATAAAATGTATATGCCTTTGCCCAATTTAGATTATCTAAAACCATTTATCATTAGATAAAATTTATGCTACTTCCTGCCTCTTCAAAGAATAGGATACATTATTGATAGCAAAGTAAATTTGAGAATTAGTTATAAAAAGTATAAGGAAATATAAAAGAACAACATAAATCAATTAAATCATACTGTCCAGCTCTGGTAAACTTCTTACGCCTGGCACTGTCTGATGGACAACAATATTCAGTTCTCTACCATCTGTAGATTTGAATTTATATATCAAAGGATATGTCATTATGATCTTCTATATCAGACTGAAACATTAATAATGCAGGAATAAACTAAAAAAAAAAAAAAACTTTGAGTTCATGATTAATTTAGAAAATCTAGTTGAAAGAACGAAGAAGGTGATTTATAAGTTAGAAGTAAGCATACCTTGAGGCTTGGTAGTTGCATCTGAGTCTGATATTTGCGGTGTAATTTTCATCATTCTGATCCCAGCTGCTGGAAATAGAGATTTGAGTTTGATGGATGGAGAGAAGAATGAAAAAAAGAAATGCCATTATATAGCTCCTTCTTCTGTTGACTTTTGAATTCTAATTATAATGCCAAATCTCCTTTCTTCAACAACTGTCATATATTACATATTCAACCAGGCTGTTTGTTGCAGTTTAACATCAACACAATATTCCCTCCATCTTTAAATTCTTTTTTTTTCCCTACCAATCTTTAAATTAATTAAACTAAGTCACCAAGGCAACTAAACAAATATTATACTACCAATAATTGAAAGTCTGAAACGTGTTTTAAAATTTAAATGGTCTTAGTATGCATGTTTGAATCATACTTTAAATCAAACAAAAAAATGCTTTCATACATATGTTGCCTGTACTTGTGGGCGATTTCTTTTTATCCCAGATCCTCTGCATAATCTCAGTACTCAAAATACAATTTTTGTTTTATTAAAAAAGTTATAAATAATTAGATATCTATCAGAGTGTTATTATATGAATGTCTAGATCAGAAATGAAACGTGGGTGATGCAGGAATAAACTAAATGAAAAAATTACTTAAAATAATAGATGTTATTTATACAACTACGAAATTTAGAAAGTAAATACTTTCTTTAAGATTGGTTTTATTGTTATGCATAACAGAAGTACAAAACTTCAAACTGTGCTGGCACGCATTAATGCACAATATTTATTAGTTCAAAATATTAACAAGTCATAATTTAGCACTAAACATTACTTTCCGGCTATACTGTGGCTAGCTGGTTAACAGTAGAATAATTTTGAAAATTAAAATAATATATATATATATATATATATATATATATATATATATAAATTAAGTATAAATTTTAATGTTTAATCTTTATTAGAATTTATTATTTCCAGTCATAAAAATAAAAATAAAATAGCGTAAACCAGTTTTCTTTTACTATAATACACTTCACTGATTAACAAATGATATGAATAATATATTTTATAAAGATGAGAAATAAAATAAGAAGGCTTAGAAGAGTCGCTAACATCTTGTTTACATATTATAAAACTCATGTTGACTTTGAATTTTAGTGCTAAGGTCTCACATAATATTTGTTGAATCTTTAAATTAATTGTTTTTATTATGTTTGGTTTCTTTATTCTAAGCATGTGATGTATTTAAGTGTAATTAATTCGATAAACAATTTGAAATAGTTTTAATAATAACTAAAAAGTATTTTAAATTTACTATACATTTCAACTATCGGCAGGATTGGTGGATGTAATGTGAACTAGAGAATGAAGATATAGTTTAATTTTCAAACTGCTCTTATCTTAGGTCTTAAAACATAAAATTGTCTTACTAGAAATTATAAATAATTAGATGGAAAGTAGTTGGATTAAAATGCACGCACCAGTGTAGTTTATGTTTTTACTTTAGGCTTAACAATATATTGTTTATCCTTACATTTATAACAATGATTTAATATTTTATATTTATTTCATGTGATTAAAAAGAGTTAATGTGATTTTTTTTTTTTTATAGGATTGTACAATAAATATATAATTATACTAAGAGATGTAGTTAAGATCGATCTACTAAAAATGACCATATTAACTTTAGATTTTTATTTATTTGAATTAAAAAATATAAAATAGTAAAAATAATTATTTTAATTTATAAAATAATTAAATTTAGTTAACCTTACTTGGTTTGTTTTATTAGCTTCTGTTTTTTTCTCATTTTAATCCTCTGCCTTAGCTTTTTATGTATGGGTTTTTTACGAAATTAGGTTAATTTAGTTTTGAAATTACAAATTTGGGTCTGATTTTAAAATTATTATCGAAATGGCTAAGTCATGTCTCAGTGGGCATGACTTATTTTAAAGAAGTCGTGAAATGTATGCATGATGATTGACATTAAGTCATGAAATGTATGCATAATGATTGACATTATTATTATGTTTTATTTTTATTTTCTATTATAGTTTTTTATATATTTTAGGTTTTATATACTAAATTGAAAAATATAAATATTTTATTTACATATTTAATATTTTGCAAATAAAAAAATATAAAAAAATTAAGAAAAATATCGATAGAATTTGATTATCAAAGTTATTATCAAGAGGAAATATTTATAAAGAGGAAATATTTATAAAAATTGATTACTCTAATACTAAATCAAATACAAAGTTACAGGTCTAATCCAATTGAAGACATTCCCTGATGAATCGAAAATTTCAAAAAATCTATAAATAAAGGGTTTGTCAGAAGTAAGAAACAACCCTTCTGAAAAATAAACACACCTTTAGGGGAAAATCACTTTTGGGGAAAATCACTTTTGGGAAAGAGAGAGAAACATAATTTCTTCTGGGAGAACGACATGTGATCTAAAAGGAGAGAAGGTAGAGACACATTCTGAGGACTAGAGACATTTATTTTTATTGTTATTCTAGTATTTAGTGTAGCTAACTCCCTTATTCATGAGAATTGAGTGTAATGTATTCTTAACTCTTTTGAGAATATCACTATTCAATGTAACTCTTTTCTGTCACTCTTTTGTTTTATTCTTATTTTAACTGCATATTATAGATTGATCGCATGTGTGAGAGTACCTACTGATTGAAACATTTGAAAAATCTCATTAGGATAACAACTAATATATCTCACACGCTAGATATAGATGTGGAACATTGGGTCATTCATAAACTCATATTCTTGACTATTAATACAAACTTATAATAAAAATAAGGACTTGGTCCAAAAGGTGTGAAGGTTAGAGAATGAATTAGAAGTATATTGTTCGATGTTTTTGCTTTGAATTGAATTATGAAACTCAATTCCAATGAAGTCTTTATGATATATTATTGCACACTACATGTTTGATAAAAATACAGGAAATATTTTATTTTATGAGATTTCTTATCTAATTGAGTTATGAATTGTAAGAGTTGTCAAGTGTTGCATAAGTCTCTTAAGAAACGATATTTAGACTTTTTACTTTATTATTTATGTGATTCGATATATTTTTGAATTTCATAACAATGCACGATTTTTAACTTTTGAAGATAAAGTCTATGAAGGATAGCACAACTTCTTTAACAACATTGAAGTGAGATTGGTCAAAGGCGATTTTTGTGAAAATTAAGTTCTGTGTGATTTTTTTTTTTTTCGATTCCAAAAGTCATATTTAGTGTAATAATTAAGTATAATACTCAAGAATGATGGTAATATTTATCATCAAATAATCATTTAAACATGTTATTGAATTTTCTTAGTAACAATTTTATAAATAATTTTATTAATCTTTAAAAATATTTCTAAAATTTATTACCTTTAATGAAATGTTACTAGTAATATTTTTCACATTTAGTTATTTTTTTAACATTACTAAATATGATATATGGTGATTCTAAATTTGCATAAATATAAAAGAGCATTGTTTATTTATTAGAATGTTCTTCAAATGTCCACCATCAACAGGGAAATAATAGAATCTGAAGAAAACAAATGACAGGGCCAGTCTAAAAATAAGAAACGTGGTGCAAACTCTTCATCTTGTATTTAAGCTTTTTTTCTTAGCAATTGTGGAAGAGATGATATATCATGGAGATTGCCCATAACGTTGTTGCTCTCGTCGTTGGAAATCTTTCAAATAAGATAGCACTGAGCCCGCAATGCCAATCCATCGGTAATAATCAAGTGTAAGATGAACAACGAATACCATAAAACCAAGTCCACAAATGAAATAAAGGATCCAACTGGATAAGAATTCAAAGATCAACACTGAAGCGGAAATTAGAGCAGGAAACATGAGTCCAAGAGAGGCGAAAAGTGACACATTCCCAAATATCAACTTTGTTTGCCGCAACCGGACAGACTCTTCCTCTGCTTTTGCCCAACATACGGGAAGAATAACCGAAGCGTAGAAGAACATAGACGAAACACATAAACATGTTCCAAATGCAATCGACACAAACAAAAACGTATACCATGTCTTCCTTGAAAAAAAAGGAGTATTTCTACTATGGATATTCTCAATAGGAATGGTCATACCTCCGGTGATCCCTAGGCTGATAATCAGAGTTGCTACCACTAACAATGTGTTTGCCGTAGCTTGCAGTCCTGATATTGATTCCTTGTGCAAACTTTCGTGTGTCTCATAGAACAATTCTTTAGGAGTCAAACCAACTTTGTTTCTCATTGTTTTCATTGCAGGTGGAACTATTTTCTCCACATCCTGTTTGGTTAAAACTCAACACTATTAGTATAATGAGGAAGATAAAGAACATAAGCAGCAGCGAAGTAATCATAAAAAAGAAACATTATTATTAATGCATTAAGATAAGTGGAAAAAATACAACAAGTAAAGATTATTCATACAAAAAAGGCTAACCGTGCAGACAAGCATAATACCTGAAACCATTTCTCCTCCTTACTCATTAGAACATGGTTTGCTGAAAATCCGGGTTTTGTTTGAGGTTGTCCCATCTTTCCAGCTAAGTGAAGAACAGTGTTATCCTCAGAATCAACCAGTTTTATCAGAATATTCTTTGCAGTTCTTTTGCTTAATATTAGTTTGTACACAGATTTTTGTCGATGTAGAATAGCAATGTGAAGTATGCTTTGGTTTCTGGAATTCACTTCAAATAGCAAATCAGGATGGTACTCTAAAAGAAGTTCTAAAATATCAATGTTTCCTGATTTTGCTGCATCGAACATTGCTTTTGACAATTGTGCATGCCTGATACTATCTCTCTGCTTTTCCATTGCATCAAACACCGAATCTACAATGTCTCCATAGCGAATAGTTTCCTCGCAAAGGGCTGCCATTGAGTTTATATTATGAGTCCCATTCATCACTTACATGATATTTATTGAAATAAATTAATTACTACACAAATATCAAATGAGTGCCCCCGTAGCCCATTTTAATTATTAGTGATATGATTCTTATTGAGATGATATGTAGGTTTACATCAATTAGATTAGATGTGTTAAATTATTATCAAATCCTAAAATTTGAGATTTTTTTTTCTTACTATTAAACTTTATTCAATCCAATAAAATTATATATTAAACCTTTTTATATTTATGCGTAAATATACCCAAATCATATACGGCCGAAGCACAATACGATATAATTAGTCTTACGAAAAGCTACGAGGGAGAAGACCGCAATGATTTACGGTGCAGGAAGTAAAACAGTTTTCAACTCGGAACCAAGTCAAGTTTGAGTGATAGTCTGGGGTTAAGTTCAACCAAATTGAGTGCATATTTATTTTCACTTTCAACACTCTCATAATTACTTTCTAAAATTAATTACAGATGACAAATTCACATCAAAATAGAAACAACTTGTTTTAGTTTCTTCATTAATCAAAATTAATTTTTTCCCATAAAATAAAATGAATTCTCCCAAAGTGTCAAGTTTCACTAGGTGGCATTGAGACAAATTATGTCAAGTTTAACTAACTCGAGTTGGATCTAGGAATGAAATCTTTGTCATGTCAAACTATAGTAGGTGGTGAAGCAGAAACTCACAATAAATAAATAAATTACATAGTAAGAAATATATGATGTAAGGAATATCGGAACTCACAAAATTGAGCAAGCATTTGCAAAGCCGTCAACCCTTCTTCGTTTTCAACGGTAACAAGTTTGGATTCGATATTCAATAATTCTGATGTCACGGCTGTCATACGCCCAGAGTGAAATGAAGAAAAGCGTAAGAGAAAAATGGCATTATAAAGATAAAAAAAATGTGGTTGAGCAAGAAACAGCGTGAGCTTACTGTAAATCTTGTTGTTGATAGTCAAGAAAAATAGCTTGACAATGTCTGGGAAGGGTAGCTTGTGATGTGGGTCCTCTGAAGTCTTTTCAAATAAGAATTTTGTCATCGGAATGTGACCTTCAGAAGATGCTATTTGAATTGGAAGCATATGGTTTTGGTCGTCTCTAATCCACAGCAGCCATGGATTCTTGCAAAACAAAATTTTAGCAATTTCAACATTTCCACTCATCGCAGCCAAACAAAAGGCCGTCTTCCCTTCTGTCTTGTAATTTTCCAAATCTTCTTTGTCCATACAATGCATCAACTTTTCTACAAAACTAGTTTGTTCCATGCTCACTGCAACGTGTAAGGCTGTTATTCCAACACCGTTTAATGGAATTCGCCACCAATAAGGATGAATTTTATAGTAGGACGAAGCCTCCCTCCAATTTCCAGAAGCTGCTGTTATATACATTTGCCTTTTCTGCGTTTCTGCATATCAATCAACTTTCTTTCACAACCTTCAGTATATATATTCAGTATGATGGATAACAATTAAATAACTCTGAAATGGAAGAACAGCAAATAAACCAATTCAAAATCATACTGTCCGGCTCTGGTAAACTTCTTTCGAGTGGCAGTAATTGTGAATCTTCTGTATGATGGATAACAATACTCAGTTCTCTATCATCTGTAAGTGCATTTATCAAAGGATAGTCATAATGCAGGAATAAACTAAACAAGAAAAGTTGAAAAAGAAAGAAGCAATAAAGTGCAATGTTATTTATGCGACTACGAACTGAAATTTAGAAAGGTAGAATGATATTTTGATTACTACATTTTCACAACTTTTTCTTAGAATTTAGAATTTAGGGTTTAAGTTAGAACCATGCATACTATCAGGATGGGTAATTGCATCTGAGTTTGATATTTGCGGCGAAACTTTCATCATTCTGATTCCGGCTACTGGAAATAGAGAGCAGCAAATTTTGTGTGAGAAAAATGAAAGAAAAGAAGTTGGGTAAGGTTTAACATGCATGGTGATCCATTATATAGCTCTTTCTTGTTGACTTTGAATTCTACTGCCAAATCTCCTTTCTTCAAGGAGGTGTTATATCCCTACCCTAGATACATATTCAGCCAGACTGTTCTGTTGCACGTTTTCACATCCACACAATATTCCCTCCACCTTTAAATTCTTTTTTTTTTTCTTACAGTCTTTAAATTAATCCAACTCATGTCACTAAGACAACTAAACAAATATTAGCATCAATACTCTAACAACAATTGAAAGTTTGAAACGTGTTTTAAAATTTAAATGGCCTAGTAAGCGTATCTAAATAGTACATTAACAATTAAACCAAAAATAGCTTTCACACATATGTGGATACATAACATGTGGTGCCACTTCTTTTTATCCCGAGATGTTTTCTTTCTTTATTCTTACATGCGATGCATGTAAGTGTAATTAAATTGAGAAACAATTTGAAGAAGTTTTAATAATAATAAAAAAATAGAATTACTACAGTTGAGCTATGAACATGCTAATTGTCTAAATGAATGAAACGATAAAATGTGGGCTAGAAAATCGAGATACAGATCATCTGCAGTTTATTATACTGCACGAATCTCAGTTCTAAAAATATAAATTTTGTTTTATCAGATTTTATAAACGTTTAGGTACGAACAGCGAAAGCCATTGGATCAAACTGCTATGAATGCAGTTTACTTCATGCAAAAGAACTTCACAAATAAAAACGCAGGTAAAGAATAAAGGGGCAACAATTATCATGGATCCAAATTCACAATCAGGATAAAATATCTAAGGGTATAAGTTTCATATATATGGACCAAAAATGAGAAAATTAAACAACAAAAAATAAGATTTTTATATTTATTTTTTTAAGGTTTTAGATTGAAAATAGAATTTGAGTTGATATAATTGGTTTAAATTAGCCATAGCATCGAAAGTCTTTCTAATTAAAGGTTTAACATGAAAGTATTAATGTGAAGAAATTAAGGATGTCAAAAAAATTAAGGTTAAAATTCACATTAGATAAAAATGGATATTGTAAATGATATTTGTAGGTAACGGATAACAGGTACCAGTATTTTTTTATAACACATATTAACGGGACGGGTATGAGTATCTTAGTATCCGTATTCGTAGATACCCGTATCCACTATACTCTAATTTAAATTATTAAAAAAAATAATTATTTGAACATTAACACATTGATCTTTAATGAGTTATTTTTTATTAATTCGTTTTAAAAAACTTTGAATTCTTTGTAAATTGTCATTCAACACTATTTAAATGGATTATTTATACTTTATTTGAAATTTATAAATGTTATGCATTGTATTATTGTATTTTTATTTGAATTTATGGTTAAAATATGTTGTTAAATATTAATTTTTTTTATAAATATCCCGGGTACCTATGTATATTAAAAAGATATGCGCCCCGTTATCTAGTGGGTAGTGTATGGGGGACTTAGTATCGTACCGCACCCGCCCCGTTAACATCCCTAGAAAAAACTGGCATTGACGATAAATAAATGTGAGTCCAAGTTTTGTATTGAGTAAAAATAAAAAAGTTGAGTAATAAAATATAAACTCATAAATTTATTATTTAAAGATTTTGAATCATTTTTATAAATTGAACTCATATCTGATTAATATTGTTTCTCGCCAGTTATCTTCCCTAATATATATATATATATATATATATATATATATATATATATATATATATATATATATATATATATATATATATATATATATATATATAT
>Ga0209589_1000332_pt1 | contig 62033 bp, 30 predicted proteins | sample CowpeawhiteBW_FD_187525 | JGI IMG/M metagenome (GOLD analysis project Ga0209589, IMG submission 187525) | Root nodule microbial communities of legume samples collected from California USA - Cow pea white BW (SPAdes) (version 2) | ecosystem: Host-associated > Plants > Roots > Nodule | place: USA... | reverse complement strand
TCTCAACTACCTTTTCCATCATTTTTTCCTTTACTTCCTTTTTTTTTCTTCAATTTCCCTTCCTTATGCAGTTTATTTTTTTTTTTTTTCTTTTTTTTCTTTTTTTTTTTTTCTTTTTTTTTTTTTTTTTTTTTTTTTTTTTTTTTTTTTTTACATTAGTGAGATGACAATTAATAAGTCAATATCAAGTCAAATTTATCATATTTTTTTAGAGTAACTTTATTTTTTGACTTGATAAATTTCTCTATCTTGTTTTTTCAAACTTTTATTAAGAAGATTTCCAGAGTTCAAAAGATTAGTAAGATGAGAAATGTAATATCTCTGAAGCAGTTTAACTTCTTCTCTTTGTTTTTGCAGTTTGGATGCTTTCCTGGCATATCAGAGTCTTTAGATCTATTTTTGAATTTATTTATGATTTTGCTCTTGCTTAGATATCGGAGTTAATTTCATTGATGAGATTAATTTGTTTTAGTAGTATTGTAATAATTAGAAGTTGAGGAGAATTTGTTTTGATGCTCTAATTTTTGTTGTTGTTATTTATAATTTATTTGTAGAAGTAGATATTGTATCTTGACTATGATGCTTTAAGAATAATAAAATTGAGAATGAATTAGATGAAGATGTGATGTGATCAAATTAGTATTAATAGTGCATTTAAAACATGACCGGAGTGAATTAAAGAGCTTTAACCTCGTGTTTGGGTTAGAGATTTTAAAAATTTCAAAAAATTGAAATACGTAAAATTTGAATTACTCATAATTGAATTTCATTTATTTCTTAAATAGTTTATTTTGGTGAAAGTAATTGAAATATTTTAGATCTCAATTTTGTTGTTTGGATAAGACAATTTAATTTCTATTTTAAGGCAAACTCAACTTTATCCTTAGCATGATTTGAGTTAGCTTCACTTTTAATTTGAGATGACTTGTCTTGACTTTCAGTCGAGATTTAACCGGGGTTGACTAGGCTTGACCTTCAGCACGAGTTAACTTTGTTCGACCTTTGGCCTGGGTTGACATGAATCGACCTTTGACTCGAGTCGACTCAATTTGATTTTTGACCCAAACTAATTTAATTCGACCTTTGGCTTGGACCGACTCGATTTGACTTTTGGCTTGGACTGACTTGGCTCGACCTTCATCGCAGGTAGACTTGGCTCGACCTTCTTCCCAAGTCGACTTCACTTAACTTTGGTCCGGGTCAACTCAACTCGACCTTCAGCTCAGGCAGATTCGGCTTAACCTTGGGTTCGAGCCGACTTGGGCTGACTCGGCTCAAACTTTCGGCTTGACCTGACTTGACTCGACTTTTCGGCCTGACCTGACACGGTTGGACCATCATCCCTATGGATGAAAAAATGGGCCAGCCCAACCCGTTTTGCCCCACCTCGCCCTTGGCCCGCCAAAAACGGGTCGCTAAGCTGGCCTACCACTGAAAAACTAGCTAGAAACTACAACTTGTCCGGGCAATATTCTTTTCTTTTTTTTTAACTTTTTTATTTATATTATATATATACTTATAAATAAATATTTAAAGCATTATCATATAACTATTTTCTAAGCTTTTAATTGATTAATTAATATTTTTAATTGGATAACTTAAAATAATTATTATATTTGCATGTTAAATTACTCTATTATAACTAATAATTGAAACTTAATTTGTATATGTTAGTGATTTAACTTATAATAGTATTGCATATTTACGTTTCTAAAAAATATAATATAGAAAATTTATTTTTTGAATTGTTTTTCATTTTAAAAATAAAAAAAGAATATAATAAAAAAAAGGACTAGCTTGCTAGGGGCGGGCTAGCATGCTTTTGACTCACGAGTTTGACGAACTAGGGGACCAGGCCAAAACGGCTTCTTGGTTGAAAACTCCAACCCTAGTAAGTTGACTCTTATTAAAAAGTTTGAAAGAAACGTAAAAGAGATAATTGTGATCTTTTGACATTTGTGAATCATAAATGTGACTTAGCTTAATTTTTCCATTATTTATAACTTTTGATATAGGTTTCTACTCTAACACAAAAATAACATTTCATTATTTTGAATTATAATTATTAAAATATTTTAATTTTTTATTATTAATCAATTATCCACTTAAGCTATTTTATTATAACATTTCATTATTTTGAATTATAATTATTAAAATATTTTAATTTTTTATTATTAATCAATTATCCATTCCAACTATTTTATTATAGTAATTAATTAAAAGGATTATTCCTAGCAAGTTGACTATCATAATTATACTTATTAAAAAGTTTAAAAGAAATGTGAAAGAGATAATTATGATCTTTTGATATCTATGGTCAGAAATGTGAACTAGCTTAATTTTTTTCATTATATATAGTTTGTCATAGATTTCTACTCTAACACATTCCCAAAATAATATTTCATTATTTTGAATATTTAATTCCTATTCATCCTTTGTTACAGTTATGAATGCTTCAAAATTCTCAGCACTTGTGTTGTTTCTCATCATTTTATTGTGTTTGGTAAGTGATTCGCATTCAACCTCTCGTTTGGAAAGTCATGTAAAACTCAAAAGAAATTTGTCAAACAACAAGGTTTCTTCTAAGTTTGGTAATGTTCATTACGCTTTCAAGATGTTCAACAAAAATCTCCATGCTTCTATCGACGTCGAAACTCCTACCGGTTCTAATCCTCGCCATAATGATACTCCTCCTGTTAATCCTCCATAATTCATATTATTTATACATGATTATGTGGATTTCAATAAAAAATAAGAATTACTACTCATCAAAATATGTTTTTTTTTTTCAATAATTTGTGTGTGTGTTTATGCTTCACTCCAACTATATTATTCTCTTAACTTCGATTTCAAATTAAGGAAAATAGGACACTCAATTTATAATCTAATGTAAGCAGCCATTTAAATAAAATAACTGACTTATATATAATTGAAAATTATGTTTAGAACAAGAAATATTCATGATGTTTATGTTATATGATACGTAAAAGGTCTAACTTATGAAAACGAGATGTATGTAGTTAGATTCTCTCTTAATTCTGCTCAACATAATTAATCGACTATTAGCGATTTATATGAAATTATTTATTTAAAAAAGAGATTTGTTTTGAAAAAAGATAAATTAAGTTAAATTAAACCAAAAATAAATAAATTTTATATATTTAAGAATTGGGATTTAATGGATAAAATATATTGCTTATCTACTATCCTTAAATGATCAGTTATCATCAAATTGAATTAGTTAAAGATGGATTAATATGCACTACTGAATTTAGATTGAATATTTCATACAATAAATTATGCGTAACAATTATTATTTCCGAATATATTAATTTAAAAATAAAATTCAAGCTTACATACCAGACTCTATGAATAATGCTTCATGTCAATACAATGAAGGAGTAGAACATAGAAAAAAGAACGATGATCCTAAAGATACAATATTATGTAAATTGAGAAGGTGTTTATTTCTAATGATTATGAATCAATTACAAATGTTTCACCCTAATATTTATTTGGTGAAATACAATAATAAGATTAAACTTCATAAAAATATACAAAATAGTAGAAAATTTCAAATTTTGTTAATCATATATTTACTTCATCACGAGCATATCATATATAGGTATATTCATGTATTAGTTCAGGGCATTTTTATTCATTTGTGCATTATTGGACTCATTTCATCATGCATTATCTAGTTTCGGATCATACATTTGGATTGGTGCGTTGTTTGTGTAAACATGTCTGAAATGAGTAGGTTAGACACAAACAGCATGTTCCACAAGTGTCTAGTGGAGTCTTCCATGACTTGTAGATTTGGCCTCAAAGATGCAAGTTTCAAAACAGTTTGTTCCACAGGTGCCTAGTGAGTTTTTCCACGACTTGTGGTTTTTTGCAGCGAATTGGAGGATACAAAACTGGTGGATTTTTCCACGACTTGTGGAATTTGCTTCAGAAGATCATACGCAAAGAGTGTTCCATAGGTGACCTGCGGATTTTTCCACAACCTGTGGATTTTCTAGCGAGAAACTTAAAGATTATGTGGACTCACAAAGATTTAAAAGGAAAATAAAATATAAAGAGGAGAGATAGGGGGAAACGGTTAGAAGAGAGAGAAAGTCATCTCAGCAAAGAAGAACGTGGGGGAAAAGATAAAAGGGAGGCGTTCACGGAAAAAAAAACTTCTTCTTCCTCTCTATTTTCGTCTATTGTTTTGGGTACCGTTGAGAGTTTTTTCATTTCATTATGCAGAACTAATTTCATTTTGTTGGAGGATTGATGTAAGACTTTGGATTATAGGTTCTATTCTTTACATTTGATGTTTTGTTAATGTTTTTCATCTCAATGCTCTGTTTATGGTTTTATCGTTTATTTATGAGCAATTTCACAATTGGGAAATTGAGAATTGTTTACAGGTTAGATTATGTCACAATTGAGAAATTGGGCATATCTAATTAGTTTAGAATAGAGATGATTATTGATTTTATTAAATTTTTGTAAACTGACCTAAGAAAATGGGGGTTCGAATTCAATAAATAGATTTTACCCACTAAGGGATTAGGGGTAAAACAACTTTCAGTAAACTCAAGTGGATGATTACATTACTTGCAACGATTGAGAAGGAGTAGAATTCTATAGAAACCAATCCTCTAACAATTTTTCTATTGATTAAAGTTTTTGTTATAAATTTTATGTTTGCAATTATATTGATTCACATTTGCTCTCAAAATTACGTAAATTAGGAATCTAGTATTCAACAAGTCAATCCCAGATGACAATATTTTATTACTACGTTAACCATTGGTTCACTTACAAAACGTTCATCACTTCAAAACCCAAAATGTAAAGGTTCCTTCCAACAAACCATTATTAGCTAAAAGTAGTATATGCAACAATTGTCATCATCAAAAAATAATAGACAGAGTTACGTTAAGTAAAAAAATACGGAATATTTAAAACATTAATGTAAATAAAACAAACAAATATTTAAATCAAAAAATTATCATCAAAGATAAGAAAATAAAAAATTCTAGAAAATTAAAGAAACAAATAATCACTATTATAAAGAAAAGATTCAACAAAATATAGATTCTGATATTGATATATGGCTTAAATACCTTTTTGGTCCTCATTTTCGTAGTGTTTGTTGTAGATGGTCTTCATTTTGACAAAATGTTTAAAATGGTCCTCATTTTTACCGAATGTTTAAAATGGTCCTCATTTCGCAATTTGTGTTTTATTTGGTCCTTTTCTGTAACGCCGTTTAAATCATTTACCATCCTTCTAATATTTAATATTTTATAATATTATGTTTCCCTTACCGTAAATTTTTATTATTTTATAAAAATTAATTAAAATTAATATTGAAGTAGTAAGAAAATGGGTACGGGTATGGGAACAAGATTATACCCGTTACCCAGTGGGGATGGAGATGGGACAAAAATTTGATACGCATTGGGTTTGAGTATGAGGATGTAGATGAATTTTTTCTACGGGAATAGATATGGGATAACAAAACATTTCCCCGTCCCGTTGCCATCCCTTGGGGGCCATGACTATCTTTCTGAATTAAAATCTTTTAGGGTTCCCATTAACCCCTAACGGGTCAAATCTGGTGTCCACTTGTTTAAGTCCATATCAGTTTCACCGCTTGTAATCTAAATACCCATTAAAATTAGATCACTCTTATTGCGTCAACTTAAATTTAAATAACTAATATAAATGCTATAAATAAAATGTATTGTCCACATTAATAAATTAAATCTCTAACCGTAATTACATTTGTCAATATTTAATTTGAGTATGATTGTCTATTTGATAGGTTTGTTTTTTTTTAAGTATTTACAATGATGAAGAATAAAATGATAAATTATTTTTTTTAAGGAAAGCTATATCCGAAGATGGAAGCAACACAAATTCAACTCTTGCATTAATTGATTCTGAAGCATGACATTAACAAATGATATTTACTTTCATATTTAATACATTTTTTAATTATTTGTATGTGAATATAATTAATACAATATTTTAATTTGTTATTGTTAACCAATGATACACTCCAGCTATTTTATTATAGTAATTAATTAAAACAATTATTCCTGGTATGTTGATTCTTATAATTATACTTATTAAAATGTTAAAAAGTTTGAAAGAATTTTGAAAGAGATAATTACAATCTTTTGACATTTGTGCCCCAGAAATGTTACTTAACTTAATATTTCCATTATATATAACTTGCCATATAGATTTCTACACTAACATGAAAATAACATTTAATTATTTTTTAATTATAATTATTATGATACTTTATTTTGTTATTATTAATCAATGATCCACTCGAGTTATTTTAGTATAGTAATTAATTAAAACAGTTATTTCTCACAAGTTGGCTCTCATAATTATACTTATTAAAAAGTTTGAAAGAAATGTGATAGAGATAATTATGATTTTTTTGACATTTGTTGGTAAGGAGATGTGACTTAATTTATTTTTTTCATTATATATCACTTGCCATATAGATCTTTACTCCAACACAAAAAAAAACATTTAATTATTTTGAATTATAATTATTATAATATTTAATTTGTTATTATTAATCAATGATCCACCCTAGTTATTTTATTATAGTAATTAATTAAAACAATTATTCATGTCAAGTGTACTCTCATAATTATACTTATTAGAAAGTTTGAAAGAAATGTGAAAGAGATAATTATGATCATTTGATATTTGTGGGTCCGATATGTGACTTAGCTTAATTTTCTCATGATATATAACTTGCCATATAAATTTCTACTCAAACACAAAAATAACATTTCATAATCTTTAATTATAATTATTACAATATTATAATTTGTTATTATTAATCAATGATTAACTCCAGTTTTTTTTTATAGTAATTAATTAAAACAATTATTCCTGACAAGTTGATTCTCATACTTATACTCATTCAAAAGTTGGAAAGAAATGTTAAAGAGATAATTATGATCTTTTAACATTTATTGGTCAGAAGTGTGACCTAGCTGAAATTCTCCATTATATATAACTTGTCATAGATTTCTACTCTAATACATTCTGAAAAACAATATTTCATTATTTTGAATATTTAATTACAATTCATCCTTTGTTACAGTCATGAATGCTTCAAAATTCTCAACACTTGTTTTGTTTCTTGTCATTGTCATTTTATTGTGTTTGACAAGTGATTCACATTCAACATCTCGTTTGGAAAGTCATGTAAAACTTGGAAGGAATCTGTCAGACAACAAGATCTCTTTTACGTCTGTTGATGTTCATTCTACTTTCAAGACATACATGTTCAACAAAATTCCCCATGGTTCTGTCGACCGTGAAACTCCTACTGGTCCTGATCCTCTTCATAATGATGTTCCTCCCCCCAAAGACAGATCTTGAAACAAAATCTTGAGAGGGCCAAAATAATATATTGAATTGTTGTTACTAATATAATAAAAGTTTATATAATTTAATATTGAAATCTTCTTCTATGTTTCTCATTAGAAAAAATATAGTTTTGATGTTGTATTTACCTCTTTTGAATTAGATTTTCTAATCTCATCTCTTTCATTGGATATCTCCATATTTGAGAACTTTTTTTGGAATAAATTCCACTGAATTAATACGAATCTCCACACTTCTAATTCTTTGAATCTTAAAATATGGTTCCTTTAATTCAATCGTTGATCATTAGTATCATGCTTAAAAATATGTGAAAAAGTATATCTGTCTTGTTTATATCTTCACATTATCTTCCTTTTTATCTCTTAAAAAATCTATTATTTTATTCATCATCAATATAAGTTGTTTGACAAAAATAAATTTAAGACTAAAAAATAATTTATCAAAATATAATAAAAAATTGGGAGAAGTAATTACTAAAAAAAATCTACGATAATCAAGTTACAATTAAAAAATGGTTATGAAAAAATATATAGTCCATGACATTTTCTTCTATATTCATAAAAAATATATACAAAAAACTCATGAGATGAAAAAATAGTACCTATTAAACTAAAATTTCATTTTGAAGAGAGAATTACATTTTTTATGTTATAAAAACAGAAGATGACATATGAGAAATGAGACGAGGAAAAACAAATTTGTGCTAACTTTTTTTTAAACAAAAAAACATAACTTGAGTAAAAAATGAATACAATATTTAATAAACTTAAAAATAGATGAAATTGAACATAAAATAATATCTCAATAAATTTATTTATTCTTTATTATATTTAATTTTATAATTTATAATTTATAATTTATTGATATTAGATATTATATTTTATAAAAAGTAAAAATTTATCTAATTTAATTTCAATAATATAATATATTACATATATTTAAAAAATATATATAAATTTTGGCAGGGTCATGACCCTCGTGCGTGGACATCGGAGGTCCCTCCTGGCCTGGTTCATCCATAACTCATATCATTTATACATGATTATGCGGATTTCAATGAAAAATAATAATTACTACTCTGTTTTTTTTTAACAATATGTGTGTTCTGCTATGCTTCACACCAATTATATTCTCTTAACCTCAATTTCAAATTAAGAAAAATAGTACATTCAATTTACAATCTAATGTAAGAAGGCATTTCAATAAAATAAGTGACTTATTGGTGTGGGTTGCACAATTGTCCCGTAGCAGTGACGAAGGCTAAGCGGACAAGGTCACAATCAAAGTGGGATTCCTAGTATGACAATTGCTGAGGGAGAGATTGTTGTATATGACATTAATTGTGCCCATGGCGGAGGCCAAGTGGGTCGGGTCACAATTGAATCGTGTTGCTTGAGTTGTTACACTCTTAAATAAAAAGTGTTGTGCCCTAACTATTGGCTACAACTTTTGACCTAGTGGTAAGCGCTCGATCCTATCATTTGGTATCAAAATCAAGGTCATGAGTTTAATTCCTTGCGGGCCCCTCCGTGATTGAGGTTGTTACATCTTAAGTAAAAAAGAGTGAAGATGGAAGCAACACAAATTCACTTCTTTATTTATTTATTCTGAAACAAAACACTAATAGATGATTATCTACTTTTCTATTTAATATTTGATAATATTATGTTTCCCTTATCGTAAATTTTTATTATTTTATAAAAATTAACTAAAATTAATATTGAAGTAGTAAGAAAATGGGTACGATTATGAGTACAAGATTATACCCATTACCCAATGGGGATGGAGATTGAACAAAAGTTTGATATGCATTGGGTTTGAATATGAGATTGTGGATGAATTTTTTCTACGAGAATAGATATGGGATAACAAAACATGTCCCCGCCCCATCCCGTTGCCATCCCTTGGGGGCCATGACTATCTTTCTGAATTAAAACCTTTTAGGGTTCCCATTAACCCCTAACCGGCCAAATCTGGTGTTCACTTGTTTAAGTCCATATTAGTTTCACGCTTGTAATCTAAATACCCATTAAAATTAGATCACTCTTATTGAGTCAACTTAAATTTAAATAACTAATATAAATGCTATAAATAAAATATATTGTCCACATTAATAAATTAAATCTCTAACCGTAATTACATTTGTTAATATTTAATTTGAGTATGATTGTCTACTTTTTAGGTTTGATTTTTTTTTAAGTATTTAAAATGATGAAGAATAAAATGATAGATTATTTTTTTTAAGGAAAACTATATCCGAAGATGGAAGCAACACAAATTCAACTCTTGCATTAATTTATTCTGAAGCATGACATTAACAAATGATATTTTCTTTCATATTTAATACATTTTTTAATTATTTGTATGTGAATATACTTAATACAATATTTTAATTTGTTATTGTTAATCAATGATACATTCCAGCTATTTTATTATACTAATTAATTAAAACAATTATTCCGGATAAGTTGACTCTTATAAATATACTTATTAAAATGTTAAAAAGTTTGAAAGAATTTTGAAAGAGATAATTACGATCTTTTGACATTTGTGGCCCAAAAATGTTACTTAACTTAATATTTTCATTATATATAACTTGCCATATAGATTTCTACACTAACATGAAATAACATTTAATTATTTTTTAATTATAATTATTATGATACTTTATTTTGTTATTATTAATCAATGATCCACTCGAGTTATTTTATTATAGTAATTAATTAAAACAATTATTTCTCACAAGTTGGCTCTCATAATTATACTTATCAAAAAGTTTGAAAGAAATGTGATAGAAATAATTATGGTTTTTTTGACATTTGTTGGTAAGAGATATGACTAAGTTTATTTTTTCCATTATATATCACTTGCCATATAGATCTTTACTCCAACACACAAAAAAAAACATTTCATTATGTTGAATTATAATTAATATAATATTTAATTTGCTATTATTAATCAATGATCCACTCTAGCTAATTATTTTATTATAGTAATTAATTAAAACAATTATTCATGTCAAGTGTACTCTCATAATTATACTTATTAGAGAGTTTGAAAGAAGTGTGAAAGAGATAATTATGATCATTTGACATTTGTGGGTCAAGTATGTGACTTAGCTTAATTTTTTCATGATATATAACTTGCCATATAAATTTCTACTCAAACACAAAAATAACATTTCATTATTTTTAATTATAATTATTACAATATTATAATTTGCTATTATTAATCAATGATCAACTCATTTTTTTATAGTAATTAATTAAAACAATTATTCCTGACAAGTTGACTCTCATACTTATACTCATCCAAAAGTTAGAAAGAAATGTTAAAGAGATAATTATGATCTTTTAACATTTATTGGTCAGAAGTGTGGCCTAGCTTAAATTCTCCATTATATATAACTTGTCATAGATTTCTACTCCAACACATTCTGAAAAATTATATTTCATTATTTTAAATATTTAATTACAATTCATCCTTTGTTACGGCCATGAATGCTTCAAAATTTTCAGCACTTGTTTTGTTTCTTGTCATTGTCATATTGTGTTTGACAAGTGATTCACATTCAACATCTCGTTTGGAAAGTCATGTAAAGCTTGGAAGGAATATGTCAGACAACAAGATCTCTTCTATGCCTGTTAATGTTCATTATGCTTTCAAGACATACATGTTCAACAAAATTCCCCATGGTTCTGTCGACCGTAAAACTCCTAGTGGTCCTAATCCTCTTCATAATGATGTTCCTCTCCCTCCAGTGACGGATCTTAAAAAAAAATATTGAGAGGGTCAAAATAATATATTCAAAATTTATATATTGAATTGTTGTTACAAATATAATAAAAGTTTATATAACTTAATATTGAAATCTCCTTCTATGTTTCTCCTTAAAAAAAATATAGTTTTGATGTTGTATTTACCTCTTTTAAATTAGATTTTCTAATCTCATCTCTTTCATTGGATATCTCCATATTTGAGAACTTTTTTTTGGAATAAATTCCAATGAATTAATACGAATCTCCACACCTCTAATTCTTTAAATCTTAAAATGTGGTTCCTTTAATTCAATCGTTGATCATTAGTATCATGATTGAAAATATGTGAAAAAGTATATTTGGCTTGTTTATATCTTCACATTATCTTCCATTTTATCTCTTAAAAAAAATCTATTATTTTATTCCTCATCAATATACGTTGTTTGACAGAAATAAATTTAAGACTAAAAAATAATTTATCAAAATATAATAAAAAATTGGGAGAAGTAATTACTAAAAAAAATCTACGATAATCAAGTTACAACTAAAATGTTTATGGAAAAATATATAGTCCATGACATTTTCTTCTATATTCATAAAAAATATATACAAAAAACTCATGAGATGAAAAAATAGTACCTATTAAACTAAAATTTCATTGTGAAGAGAGAGTTACATTTTTTATGTTATAAAATCAAAAGATGACATATAAGAAATGAGACGAGAAAAAACAAATTTGTGTCTAACTTTTTTTTTTTTAAACAAAAACCATAACAAGAGTAAAAAATGAATATAATATTTAATAAACTTAAAAGTATATGAAATTGAACATAAAACATCTCAATAAATTTATTTATTCTTTATATTTAATTTTATAATTTATAATTTATTGATATTAGATATTATATTTTATAAAAAGTAAAAATTTATCTAATTTAATTTCATTAATATAATATATTACATATATTTAATATATATATATATATATATATATATATATATATATATATATATATATATTGGCAGGGTCATTACCCTCGTGCGTGGACATCGAAGGTCCCTCCTGGCCTGGTTCGTCCATAATTCATATCATTTACACATGATTATGCGGATTTCAATGAAAAATAATAATTACTACTATGTTTTTTTTAATAATATGTGTGTTCTGCTATGCTTCACACCAATTATATTCTCTTAACTTCAATTTCAAATTAAGAAAAATAGTACATTCAATTTACAATCTAATGTAAGAAGGCATTTAAATAAAATAACTGACTTATTGTTATGGGTTGCACAATTGTTCCGTGGTAGTGATGGAGGTTAAGTGGGCGATGCCACAATCAAAGTGAGATTCCAAGTATGACAATTGATGAGGGAGAGATTGTTGCATATGACATCAATTGTCTCATGACGGAGGCTAAGTGGGTTGGATCACAATTGAATCGTGGTGCTTGAGTTGTTACACTCTTAAGTAAAAAGTGTTGCGTCCTAACTATTAGCTACAACTTTTGACCTAGTGGTAAGCACTCGATCCTAACATTTGTTATCAAAATCAAGGTCATGAATTTAATTCCTGGCAGGCCCTTCCGTGGTTGAGGTTGTTACATCTTAAGTAAAAAAGAGTGAAGATGGAAACAACACAAATTCAACTTCTTTATTTATTTATTCTGAAACAGAACACTTATAGATGATTATCTACTTTTCTATTTGATACATTTTTTAATTATTTGTATGTGAATATTATTATTACAATACTTTAATGTGTTATTGTTAATCAATGATTCACTTTAGCTATTTTATTATAGTAATTAATTAAAACAATTATTCATGTCAAATGGATTCTGATAATTATACTTATTAAAAAATTTGAAAGAAATGTGAAAAAGATAATTATGATCTTTTCACATATGTGGGTTAGAAATGTGAATTAGTTTATTTTTTCAATTATATATCACTTGCCATATAAATTTCTACTCCAACACAAAAATAATATTTCATTATTTTGAATTTTAATTATTATAATATTTTGATTTGTTATTATTAATCAATTATCCACTCCAATTATTTTACTATAATAATTAATTAATACAGTTAGTCTCGACAAGTTGACTTTTATAATTATACTTATTAAAAAGTTTGAAAGAAATGTGAGAGATAATTATGATTTTTTACCTTTGTGGTGAGAAATGTGACTTATTTTATTTTTTTCCATTATATATCACTTGCCATATAGATTTCTACTCTAACACAAAAATGAAATTTCATTATTTTGAATTATAATTATTATTATATTTTAACTTGTTATTATTAATCAATGATCCATTTAGGTTATTTTTCTATATTAATTAAAACAATTAGTCCTCGTAAGTGCACTCTCTTACTTGTACTTATTAAAAAGTTTGAAAGAAATGTGAAAGAGATAATTATGATTTTTTGACATTTGTGAGTGAAAAATGTAACTTAGCTTAATTTTTTCATTATATTTAACTTGCCATATAGATTTTTACTCTAACACAAAAATGACATTTCATGATTTTGAATTATAATCATTACAATATTTTAATTTGTTATTATTAATCAATGATGCACTCCAACTATTTAATTATAGTAATTAATTAAAACAATTATTTCCGGCAAGTTGATTCTATATTTATTAAAAAGTTTAAAAGAAATGTGAAAGAACTAATTATGATCTTTTGATATAAATGGGACCTAGCTTACTTTTTTCATTATATATATGATTATATATATGGTAGACAAAAAATCTAATTTAATTTTTTTAACACATTCTTAGAAATAACATTTCATTATTTTTAATATTTAATTTCTATTCATCCTTTGTTATAACTGTGAAAGCTTCAAAATTTTCAATTGTTTCTCATCATTTTATTGTGATCGGTAAGTGATTTATATTCAACATCTTAATTGGAAAGCCATGTAAAACTCAGAAGAAATTTGTTAATGTTCATACTACTTCCAAAACACACATGTTCAACAAAATTTTCCACGCTTCTGAACTGATCCTAATCCTCTTCATAATAATGTTCTTCCCCTTCCTCCATAATTCATATCATTTATACATGATTATGTGAATTTCAATGAAAAATAACAATTATTACTCTGTTTTTTCAATAATATATGTGTGTTTTGCTATATTTCAATCCAACTATATTCTCTTAACTTCAATTCCAAATTAAGAAAAATAGTACATTCAATCTATAATCTAACGTAAGAAAGCATTTAAATAAAATAAGTGACTTATATATAATTGAAAATTATGTTTAGAACGAGAAATATTCACGATGTTTATGTAGTATGATACGTAAAAATATCTAACATATGAAAACGAGCTGTAGTTAGATTCTCTGTTAATTCTGCTCAACATAACTAATTGACTATTAGCTATTTATATGAACTTATTTACGAGAATAAAAGATCTGTTTTTAAAATGTAAATTAAATTAAATTAAACAAAAAAAAATACATTTAAGAATTAAATAATAATATTTTAACTTATTTTTTTACTTATTTTTAATTTATCATTTCAAATACTTTTAAATTATCACATCACATCATTATAAAATTTGATAGAAAAATGAATTAAAATATCGTTATCTTTTATTTATATATATATATATAACATAAATATTACATATTAAAATTAAAATTCAGAAAAGAAAGCTCTATTTGTTCAGAGATAACACGCCGTATCCAATTGAAAAAAACAAAAGTTTAAATCAATTAAACCAGAAAACAAATATGTGTCATCAAAATATCAGAATCTATATTTTGTTGAATTTTTTCTTTATAGTTGTAGTGATTATTTGTTTGTTTTATTTACATTAATGTTTTAAATATTCGGGATTTTTTTACTTAATGTAACCCTCTATTATTTTGATGATAACAATTGTTGCATGATTCACTACATTTGAATTTGTTTACTATTTTGTATATTTTTTATGAAGTTTAATCTTATTTATTGTATTTCTCCAAATAAAATTAGTGTGAAACATTTGTAATTAATTCATAATCATTAGAAATAAACACCTTTTTAATTTACATGATATTCAATCTTTCATTATTTATCTTTAATGTCATCGTTCTTTCTTCTATGTTCTACTCCTTCATTTTATTGACATCAAGCATTATTCATAGAATCTGCTATGTAAGCTTGAATTTATTTTTAAATATATATATATATATATATATATATATATATATATATATATATATATATATATATTAACAATGGAATTTACATAAGAATTTAGTTCCTCACATATAATATTAATAAATAGGATTAATTCTTAATAATGGATAACCTAGGATTTACATCTAATCTTGTTTTAAAATTTTAATAAATATATTTATTTTAAATTGTTATAAAATTATTTTAAAATTTTATATTTAAATTTATAAAATTATTGTTTTTTAACCAACTCTAATATTTATATAAAAATTATTGATATATAAAAAAATATTTAAATAAAATTTAATGTAAAATATAAATTTAAATAAAGTTAATTTTATTAAAAATATCAATTTTAATAAAAGTATCATTGTACCATTTATATAAAAGTTATATTTATTTTTAACTCAATCATCCACTTCCTCACTTCAGGTTCAACTTGTCTTGTTTGAACATTAGTACAGTGGTAGTTAAGGACAAACTTGTTTCTAAAAGTTATTAAAGGTTCATTGTTTAAAAAAAATAAGACAAGAGTTAAACAATTTTCTTAAAAAAATAATATAATTTATATTGTATCACAGTTTTGTTATGTGTTTTTTTAATTTGTGTGATTTAAAAATAAACAAAAATTCTAATTATTTTAATAGCTAAATTAATTAAGTATTTTATTAAAAAGCTATTTTTTAAAAATTGTCTAAACAAACCTACCTACCCATTAGATAATTCTTTGAGCGTACAGAACTTTTTATCTACGAATCACGTCAAAATTGGTGACGATTTGGTGGTGTATGAGTATGAAGCATTTACGGGGTGAGTTATGTTATGATCCGAAAGAAGAAGCCAAATCGATAGATTGAGGGTTCGGTTAAGGCCATGGATATGTACAAGAATCCCACGAAGCTGGAATATTACGATGACATGTGGAGCCTCCAATGCACTGCCACGCTATTATCTCACTTCAAGGTTAATTTCTATTAGTTCTTGTTTGTTAGTTAGTTATTGAACTGTTAATTCCTGAGAAATGACAAAAATGGGAAAGGGTGAAGGACTATACAGAGAAGGAAATCTTAACTTGTTTAGTTATTGATGTTAAATGAAAAGGGCGATGATGGTAGACATGTTTTGATATTGGATCGTACCATATTCTATCCGCAAGGAGGTGGTCAACCCGCCGATACTGGCTTTGTACTCATTCATGGCTTAGAAAACAAATTTCTGGTATCTGACGTTCGATCCAAAGATGGAATTGTAAGTTTCAAGAATGAAAGTTTTTTTTTTTTTTTTTTTTTGTTGAACATGTCTCTGGGGTGGTCATCAATTGTTTTGTAGATATCCTTGGATTTTTTTTTTAATTTTTATTATTATTACAATGATGTAGGTTTTCCACTATGGTTTCTTTGAGAATCTGATGGGGGAATTTGAGCCTACACGCGAGAAAGGGAATGAGGTTTCACTGTTTGTTGACGAGCACAGGCGAAAACTGAACTCCAGGTTAACTTCTTTTTTTCAGGGGATGAAATTCTTCAAACATTTATCTTTCTGTTCTTTCGTTTCCTTTTAGATTGAGTTTGAGATATCCCACATATCTGATTTGTTTTACATAGATTATTTTTCTGAAGCGTACTTTTTATTTTTCTTGTGCAGCTAGGGAAATGCTTTACCATCTGTACTTAATTTATTCTCCGTTCTTCCCTAGTGGATCATATGATATTAAAAACGTTTTAATTAATACTTTTTTTGAGAGTGTACTCTAGCTTGGATTTTATTTCTGCCAGGCAGTTTTTCTATTTCGAATCTATGATTACTGCACTGCTTATAAGAAAATTTATGATTCTGTTTCTGTAAATCTCATTTTTCCTTGCTTTTTTCCTGTGTAGATTGCATTCAGCGGGACATTTGCTTGATATTTGTCTGCCAAGAATAGGATTGGGTCATTTAGAGCCTGGCAAAGCCTACCATTTTTCTGATGGGTATATCATTTTACTGCTTTTTATGCTTTTGGTGTGTTCTGAATTCATGGCTTGGATATGAGTGCTTAATCTGAACTACGTTTGAGACTTGAAAGTTATCTGTCTAATACTCAAGCTAAGAGGCATTGTTCAAGTTATCAAATCATTGCTGATCTAGGATAATATTAATGATGATTAAGTGGATTTATTAGAAGTCTACAAACACAATAAGCCGTTACATTGGTCATAAAAGGTTAGCATGGTGCCGCCTTAGTCTTCTAGTGATTTTTTAACCAGTCCTTTACAATATAGAATTTAGTGATGTTTAGATCTTTGAGGGACTAATAATATAACAAAATTATAGGTGGAAGACCAATTTAGTGGTTTTCTCAAAAGAAAGATCTTACAATTGCTAAATTCCTGCTGTTGTAATCCCATAAGTATTCGGTTTAAATGTGTTCCTAATAAGTTACGAAGTTTGCTCCGAACTGGCTATTGCATCATTTCCAGGCCTTGGGTTGAATATAAGGGTACAGTTCCACAAAATGAATTGCAGAGTAAGCAAAAGGATCTAGAGCTGGAGGCCAATGCATTAATTTCCTTGGGAGAAAGAGTAAGTTGTTATGTTCGTAAATTGCTTTTTATAAGTGACATCAGGTTCTTAAAATCTTCACCTTGCGATATAGATTTCTGTTGATATATTACCATATGATGAAGCTGCTAAGATTTGCGGAGGGAGTCTTCCCGATTATATTTCTAAGGTCAGTGTACATAAGATATATTCTTACTGAAAAATAATTTCCTCTGTTCTTTACACTTAACTAGTTACCTTTTTTATAACCAATAGCCATAATACCTTTCCTGTCACATTGTTATCTTACAAGGTGCCTTCCAGTGCGGGCAAGACCTTTTAGTTTTTCTGGATAAAACAGTAAACTTGCTGTCAAAGTTCCACTGGCAACATTACAGTTATATATTTTTGCATCCCTTTGCATCAGGAATATTCCAACATATAAGTTTATTCCGTTGTTCTCTTTTGCATTCCATTTTTCCCTTCGCTGCCTTCTTGTATTTGTGTTTTTTGTCAGTCAGTATGGCTAGCTTCTTGCCCTATACTAGAATGATTTCTGAAATTGGAGTCACGTGGGGATATTTTAACGTGTTTGTCTATAGAGCACATTTTTGTTTGCTAAAATTTGTCTTTGGAGTACTTAAAGAAAGCAGATAAAGAGAATGAGAAAACATTTTGAAACTATTTCTATTTTTTTTTTTTGTAAACACTTGTTTTGAAAATAACTGTCAAAACTCTACAGATTTAGATGAGAAATTGAGTTATGAGTAGTGTGGAATTGTTTTAATCCATGAAAATGGTTTTTTGAGACGTCTAAATCAATGTATTATTATTCACACTGCCTTATTATTTTTAGAGTATGAAACCGGTGGTTGTATCTGGTAAGCAGTTTTATAGTGTCAGATATCTTGAACGCTCAAGCTACAGGGTCCTTGCTTGTGTGGTACTTTCTTATGATGGAACTGTAGCAATTCTTTGACATTAGCTGACGGATTGCATTCACTGCCTGACATATATGTACATCACACGCTTATGCATATATTAAAGTATACAAAACTATGTTAATTTCATCTCCAGCATGAATCTGGTGTTGTTCTTATTTTCTGCACCACTACATTATGTTTCAGTATTGATGCATCCACTCTCACAGGAAAGCACACCTCGCATTGTGAGGATAGGAGATAATCCTGGCTGCCCCTGTGGTGGTACTCATGTCGCTGACATTTCAGACATCGTACAAATTAAGGTATGAAATCCATTATTTGAACTAGTCTGCTAGATTGGTTTGATATGATATTTTGTGTGTAAGTTTGCTCTTCGTAATCAGCAGGCTTCACTCTTTGAAAGTAGCACCAATGAATTTCTTTCATTGAAACTGTTGAATTGATGAAAACTTTTTTGTTCAAAGACTTATTTGTCGTATTTATGCTTCTATAATCTGTGTATTTGATCAGGTTTCTCAAATTCGGTCGAAGAAGGGGCTAACAAAAGTCTCTTACAAAGTCGAATCCTAGATATATTTGGCTGAGTCTGCTGCTGTGAAACTGCTATTTTAGCTCCGTACTTCTAACTACTCTCAGATAAGCATCGCAGAAAACTAGCTGAATTTGTAGTTTCTATTTAGGTCCTTACTAAATAAACTTCTTTTGTAATCATTAACAAAAACCAAGAAGATTGTAAAATAAACAAAGGTTTTTATACAAGACAAAATCATCTCATGTATTATGTAACTGGGAAAATTTGTGAGAGTATCTTAGTTTGCCCCTACTCACATGACACACCATTATCCGCTTGGACATGCTATATTGTCTTCAATCCAAATCCTGGTTGTAATTTCCAAAATTCAAAGTAATGAATGACCCTTTGATATGCTTGAAACTCACGCGTATTGATATGTTGACTACTAGGCAATATCTTTGAAATGCAGGTCCTCTCTAGAGAGTTTATGCACGTCACGATCACAATGATTTTGAGCTTTCTCTGTCCCAGCTGTTGTCATGGTAATGAGAAAATTGAATTGTGTAAAGTTTAAAAATAAATGGGTGGTAGTGATAAGTTTGGCACCTTGTGAAAAGTCGAAACTCTTTTCCAAAAATAGGGGTGCAAGAATGGTCCGTGTAAATGTGCATGGAAGAAGGGTATAATGCGCAGCTACTTTCTTTTGCTATCAGCCGCCACACCCTTTTGTTCAAAGTGGTGAGTATCGTATGGTCCATAAATAAGCCGTAACATTATAAGCACCATTATTACTCGCCCAAAAGTGTGACACTGCTAACACTATTATTTTTACTTCAATTTCCTATTTGGTTGGTGAATTTTATTTTGGGGAAAAAAAAAATACTCTGTATGGAGACACGTTAGTGCAAAAGTAAGATGAACAACACACAACGTTCACCCATTCAGCTCACTGGCAGCATCTCTGCATGTGTTTGGCAGTAATGTAATGAGCATCTATTCTATACCATATTGTAACATCACTACTCATCCATCTCTTTTTTAGACACCCTAAACCAATAATTTTATCCTTCAATACATGGAACCCTTCAGTTTTATAACATTCTTTTCTCATTAAAATGAAAATTTTTAGATTTTTTTTTTTGCTAAATCAAAAACTATTTTGTCGTCAAATTATTGTTTTTTGTATTTTTCATGTATTAAAAACTAAACCCATTTACCTTATAACAAGATTTCTCTAATTAACATCGAGTGGTATTTTTTCATTTATTTTGTTCGTAGTTTATCCGTGATTTTAATTTGTAACTATATGTGTCTCGATCTGATTAAAAAACATACGTATTTGATATTTTTCCCGTCTATTTCAAACCGAAGATGCAAAAACTTCATATACTTACTTCAATATGATGCACTATGTCTTCGGTGGACATGCATCCATCCAAACACGTAATATAGATGTTCAAATTGTTCTTATTTTAAAGATTATGTGAGAAAAAAAAAAGATTTTTTCATTTACACACTTTTATTGATTAACTGTTTAAAATAGAACATACTTTTTACAATTTTCAGTAAATATATATATTATGAATATAAGAGTAGCACCATATATATCACATGAAATATAGCACTTTTAATTTTATGTTATAAATGTAATCTCTAAATTTGCTATTATTATAACTGTGTTCGCAGATTGGATTGAATATGTTTTAAAGACAATAACTATCTGATTTAATAGCTTCAATTTTCTTAATTCATCGTCGAAACAGTTTAAAATGTATACCATTTTCAATTTCAATTTAAAGCAACTTAGACCGTATCAGAGTTTATATTTTTCTATATAAATAGTAAAGATACATAATAAATATAATTTAAAATTTCAAAAATTCCATTTGTAACTTATTATAGGACAAATAATAGTATAATTTTTCGAATATATGAATATATATAACTTTGAAAATAGATTTACGACAATTACATTCATTACTTAAAAAATTAAAATAAAAATATTTTGATAAATATGTATAAGTTATATAATAATTATACAAAAAATAATTATAATAGGTATCTTAAAATCATAATAAAACTATATATATATATATATATATATATATATTTAGTTTGACTGGTTTTAAAATCAAATCTAAAACTTAACTAATAAGCAATGGTTTCTGGTTTAGTTGCTTTCCAAAATTTATGGATATATTTCTCTGTTTCTCTCAACATTGTCAATTTTTTTTCCTTCAAACTTTTAACTAAATCTTATTTAAAATTTTGGAAAAACTCTCAACAATTGAGAAAACAACATTGAAACTTTATCACGGAGAAAAAAAAAATGAGAAGAAAAACATTAAAAAACTAAACCTGCAGATTAACGAAAAGGAGGAAGATAAAGAGGAAGAGTAAAAGGAAAAGTCAACGAGTGAGGTTGACAGAGTAAGCGTTGGGAAAAAAGAAAGAGTGATAGAAAAATGAAGGGTAAATCCGAAAGAGCGAAGAGGAGAAAGAAGAGTGAAAGAGAGTTGGGAAGGGCTAATATATACCATCCAATTCCAAATGCAATTTCATTGTGATACGGATTCTCCACTTGTTGCCGCAGACACACATGTAGGCGACGCAAAACGCAACCAAATATATTTTCTTTCTCTGCCCTTTCGGGATTTGCTAAGTCACACACTCTCTTGTATATATACTCGCACTCTCACTCACTCCTTTTTCTCTTCTATCATACCCTCTCTCTCTCTTTCTCTTTGCCTTCCATCTTCACTTCCCCATCCATCTATTCGCTTCCTCACTGGTCAGTTCCTTTTCTTAATTTTTCTCTCTTTCTCTGTCCAAGATTCGATTTTTATTGTTTTTTCTTATTTGGGGTGTCTCTGATTATTAGCATTTCCTGTGGTTTCGTTTTATTTCACCTCGGCTTTGGTTTTTGAACTTTTACTTGCATTGGGTGCTCATGGCAATACCTTCAGAGTAGGCAGCTTCTCTCCGATCGCTGGGGCATTGGACACCCTTTCTCAATTTATATTTAACCCCCCTCTTTTCTTTAAGGGGGTGGTGGTGGAGGGTCTTTGTTGTTAAGCTGTTTTTGTTGCGTGGTTTGGTTGAACTAATCTAGGTTTTATAACCAAAGAGTTATATGATAACTTTATACACACGTAGATATGTAGTTTAAATTTTATCATCTCCCTGCTGATGTGTATTGCCTGCAATTTTGGGGTTGAAGCTAATATTTTACTGTGCAGATGCTTCATTTTTCTTGAGTATTATGTTTTGGACTTTCATTGTTTTCGTTGTCTTGCTATGGACCTTTCTGTATGGATAATGGGCATCATGATGCAAGATCTGATATTCTTCACCCAGGATAAAGAATAATATCAAATCTTTTGATCGAAATCTCTAATTCAATGCTGTGTAATCATCTCTTCAATATCAGCAATTCCCCAAAGAATCCATGAGGTTCATCAAAATCTTAAAATAAATACCGAAAAGCTATTAGTATAAGTTCTACAAATTTTAAGTCTCATTTTTTAATTCTAGCCATATATTTTAGTGTTTGGCGATCTCATGTCAAATTGTTATTGTATTTTGCTATTTGCCAGTGTTGTCCTATTCGTGTGTAAATTATTTTGATTTAGTCCATTTACTTTGTATGGTAGTTTTGTTTGTTCGCATAACACTCCATAATCTTAGATACAGTTTCTCTTGGTTTTAAATCTTAAATTCAGTTTCTTTTGGTTTTATATTTTCAAAGTTCAAAATGCAATTTGTCTTTTTCCCTGTAATGCTCGTGCACTCTAAACACCTTGGTTATATATACATCTATTTTATCTGATTATCAATTGACAAGAATAAGTTTTCCTATCACCTTATATTATACAGGTATATATCTATGTGTGTTGTGTGTGTTTTCCTTTCAGTATATGTATACCTGTGGTACTGATATATTGAAAATGGATTTCTTAGCGCAGGGTATAATGCTTAGTCCTGAAGGAGAACTTAAAATAAGTTTTGGCTATAAATGCAACAGTGATAGAGGTATTCCCTGTGAGGTTGCCAGTGGCTGCAAAATCCTTCCTGGAGTACGTAGAACAAGTAGTTTCTCTTGCTTGTCAGGTGCAGCCTTAAGTGCGAATGCTACACTAGCCAACACAAACATCTGCAATGGTAAAATAGGTGAAGAAATCCTTCCAAGTTGGGACTCTCCTAATTCATTTCGTAAGGTAACCTCTTCGCCAAGTCTTTCAAAGTTGGACATACTATCATCTTCCCTCCCAAGTAGTTTGTCTTACCTTAGCTGCAGTCCTTCTACTACAAGTGACATCCTCGAATATGACTCTTGCACATTAAAATCCATGAGCGATCCTTCCAGAGGTGAAGGTTTTCTTAATGGTAAGGAAGTTCAAGTAGCAGGAGGAGCTGCTGGTGAAGATAGAGTTCAAGCAGTTTGTTCTGAAGAAAATGGGTGGCTATTCTGTGCAATTTATGATGGCTTTAATGGACGAGATGCAGCCGATTTTCTAGCCGGTACCCTGTATGACACCATCATATCATACTTTAATAAGTTAATAGAGGAATTGGAGCCAGGTTCCATCAGAGCTTATAATGATGGGGGCTTGGATGAATCCCTGCAATGTAAGTTGAATGACAGTCTTATTTATCACGAAGATCAATCTATGGCAAGATATAAAGGAATAAATGATTCTAATCATGGATGCTATGCAAAGTGTAGTCCATGTACTAAATCAGAACTATCATGTGATCCATTTTCACAAGGGATACTTGATATCCTTGAACGTGCTATTAGTCAGGCAGAGAATGATTTCCTTTACATGGTGGAGCGGGAAATGGAGGAACGTCCTGATCTAGTTTCTATTGGATCTTGTGTTTTACTAGTGCTTCTTCATGGTAATGATTTGTATACACTTAATCTTGGTGACAGCAGAGCAGTTTTGGCAACCTGCATTACAGGTTGCCGAATGGATAAGAGTGAGAGACTGAAGGCTATACAGCTTACAGATAATCACACTGTTGACAATGAAGTTGAAAGAGCTAGACTTCTGGCCGAACACCCCGATGATCCCAGGATCGTTATAGCAGGAAAAGTGAAAGGGAAACTGAAGGTTACTCGCGCTTTTGGAGTTGGCTACTTGAAAAAGGTTGGTATTCTCTCCTATCACCAAACCAAAACACTTTGGTGCTTATGTTTACCAAATAAAGGTGATAGTTAGTTATAAACCTTTAAATTTAAACTATATACTGCGATTGTGAGTGGAAGGTTGCAGAGAATATATCTTTGTCCTGCCAAGTACCAAACAGAGATTTGATTTTCTTATTTTATTCTGGTGCAGAAAATTTTGAATGATGCTTTGATGGGAATCCTTCGAGTTCGTGATCTTAAAAGCCCACCATACATATCCACTCAACCATCACTAAATGTCCATAGAATCTCAAGCTCCGATCAATTTGTGATAGTAGGAAGTGATGGTTTATTTGACTTCTTCAGCAACGATGAGGCTGTGAAGCTTGTAGAGTGTTATATCTTGAGCACCCCTTTTGGTGATCCAGCAAAGTTTCTGATTGAGCAGCTTGTGGCTAGAGCAGCTGTTTCTGCCGGTCATTTTTCCATATCTTTTTGTTTTGATTTTCATTAATATAGACGAAGCTTGTTTTATTATATGAATATTGGTTGAGTAATCCTGATGCAGGTTTAAGCATGGAAGAGTTGATGAACATTCCAGCTGGAAGGAGAAGGAAGTACCATGACGATGTGACCGTGATTGTGATCATGCTTGGGATGAATCAACGCACTTCAAAGGCATCAACTTGCATTTGAGACCTTACCCCGAAAAAAAAAACGACAAAAACTTTGTATCTATGTAGCTTTCATAGGATGTTCGCGTTTGATTAGTGTTTCCTAGGTTGTGTTACTTAAAGTGTATATATGGCATTTTACAAGAACCACTTGGGCGTTAGGTCCTATTATTTGTAAACATTGATGACAGTATGAACTCTTTTATGTGCACTCAGGACTCAATAATGATCCAGTTGCTATTTTATCAAAATAGGTCAATAATATTTGTAATTCCATGGTACCATCATCTCATATATTACACTTTTAAATATGTGTTTATTTTATTTATGAAAATGCATTCTGGGTGATCCTTTTTTTTTTTTTTATTTAAAGGCTAGAGGAAAAGAGTTTATTTTAATAGAGAACAATCATCAAATAAAAACTTTAAGAGAATGCAAACATAGAGTGAAAATGGATGACAGTATACTATTTTTAAAATAAGAGGGGTATTTGTGTAAAATTTTAAGAAAAACTGAGCTTTCCATACATTAAACTATTTCTGGTCAAGTTTAAATTTAAAATAAAATAGCACACAAATCATATACGTCATAGTTTTGTTATATTAAAGTAATAATTAAGATATCTCAAAGTGTTTTACCGGTAAAAAAGAATTATAAAAATCTAAGTGTTAGAAATTAATGTTCGTATAAACAATGTTCGAAGCAACATTATATATTACTAAAAGATTATTAACAAATATTATTATCAAAGTCAACTAAATGTTGTAACTAATAAAAAATAATATGGCGGGGTACGTAAGGTGTGGAGAACAAAGACCAGTCATTCAATTCAACACTTGCTAATAAATTTGTCAATAGCAACACGGGTTGTTGGCCTCGTTTACGCAAAAGTCCAAAGTATCGGTTTCAAATATGTTTACACAATTCTATCTTCAATTGTTATATTCGTTATTGTCTCTATTATACATGTCAAATAACTCGGTTCACACGATTTTCACGAGTCGGATTGAAAATAAGTGAACTCAACTCAACTCATTTTATGATGAATTACCATGTTTACCACTAATATATGATGAATTGTTTTCAAAAAAGTGTTCATATAGTCCAAGAAAACATGACTAATATTACACATTTTTTGTCATGCTATTCAACAAAATATAAATAAAAAAATTATACATTTTTGTCATGTTAATTTAGGAAAAAAATGTTTATAAAACGGTTGCTTAAGTAATTTATTATAAAAATTGTAGTTAAAAATTAAAATATCAACGTATATAACTTTGACGATCAAAATAATTAAGCATTCAAACTATTCAAATATTATTAAGTAACATTCTAGCATTTAAAAATAGTAAATAATTATTTAAAAAAATTGTAAAAAAATGTTGGTGGGTTAAGTGGGTCAATCCACCCTCAACTCAGCTCGAACTCATTTAGTCTGTGGGTTAAGTAGCCGGGTTGAATTCAATCCACTTTTGAAAAAACTGAACTTTTCTCAATCTAATCCAACTCAAATCCATGGTGAGTTGGATTGACTCACGAGTTAAAATTCATTTTGACATCTCTAATATTTACCGAGAACTTGTATATTGTTATCTATATTTTGAGCAAGGACAATTTGCATGACAAGTCATATTTGAGAAGTAACCTTAATTATGTTGTGGTGAATTTTTCAATGTATCGGAAAAATACAATGATGTTAACTGGATTTTATTTGGTCCAAATGAAAAAATATCTTAGTGTCACTACACTTAGTTGTGTTGGAGTTTATATATTTTACTCTTGAAAAGTGAATGACTACATCACTATCTAATAGAAAAACCTCTTGATAAATATTTCTTTGAAAAAATAAATTAAGAAGAGATAAAGTCATTTCAATCAAGATAAATATCTTGTGTTTGTAAAATAAAGAAAATATTTTGTTTTTTTTAATAAATTAAGAATTTGGTCAACAATTCCTTCTATTTATGTTATGTTCGCTTAAACGCATTGATATTTGGAGAAACAAATAATAAAGCATTTCCGTATTCTCATAAGACGATTTCGATAAAAAGAAAAGATAAATTTGCGAAATAATTCCCAACGATAATTTTACTTTCATAATCTACTTATTAAACGTACTATATATATCATGGTTAATTACCAGTGAAAACAGGTATTACCATGTTTATATGTTCGCATTTTTTATTTTTATAGAAATTTGAATTAAAATTAATAAAAAATATATAACTGTTAAAATTAAAAAAATAAAACATATGCAGAAAGTAAGTTTTTAAAATAATTGTTAAAAAGAAAATAAATTTTTAAAATAACGGTTAAAGATAAATTATTTATAAAATAATTAATTTTTAAAATAGTGATTAAGGATAAAATTGGAATAACGAAATGTGAACACAAAATAGGATATCTCTTAATATATTGTTATAGATGTTATAGATTATATGTATATTATGATTATTGTTATTAATTACTATATATTATTATCATATTTATTTATTATATATATATATATATATATATATCATTTTTTATCATCAAAGATAATTTAGTAATCTTCATATTCTATCTATTATAATATTTTATTTTATCTATATTCACAAACTTTCACACAATTCATCTCTAAATTTACTTACTTCTACCTCTAAATCATTTCAAAGGAACACACAAATTCATCTATTCATATCAATACAAATTCATTTTCACACTCTTCGTCAAATTCATCTCTTTAAGTAAATTTGAGAGGAAAAAAGGTTAAGGTGAGTTCGTTTGAATTAAGAAAAATGAATGAGAAATGAGAAGAAAGTTTATAAATTTTTTTAAGGATGTGATTGATTTAATATATTAAAAATTATTTTAATGAATAAAGTTGTGATATTATAATTTATTTTAGTGTTTAATACGTAATTTAAAATAAAATATTGTTAATATAAATAATTTCAAAATAAAATATGAGTTCATTAATATTATTATTATTTTAATAAATATATTTTATTATATATTTACAAAAATATAATATATATATATATATATATATATATATAATATGTATATGATATATGTAATGCCACTCCATTCCGAATCTTCGCATATAATATAAGCGAAGAAAGTTTCAAAAAATAATTTTCATAGTTTTTCATATATGTGTGCATTGAATTTCCAACTTTTATGTTGAAGTGATTTAAAGGTAAAGTTCATGTTGTTTATTTTAAGATATTTGAAAGTGAGAGGGAAAAGATTTGAGGATAAAATTTGTAAAAACTTGTGAAAGATTTAATAAATACGATAGAATAAAAAAATATTTTAATTACTATTTTATCCTGTATAATTAAAATTAATATATTATTATTATTGTCGTTATTGTTATTATCAATTATTAAAAAACAAAAAACGAATGAATGTGTAGAAGATTTAAACAAAAAGATATTTCTTTTATATGTGACTTTTGGTACGACCAACTGATTAAAAAAAAGGAGAGATACTTCAGTTAAACAATAAAGGATGAACAATAATCGATCTAAAATTTCTCATTGTGCAAGGATGACAATAGTGATTGATCCCACAAATCAACTTCTTTAATTAACCTCAAATCATTTGAAATGAACACAAACAAGGAAAGAGATTATTATTAAAAACACAAAACTAATTTAAATCAATTATAATTTTCAATCATTTCTTATGGTGTGAGAAAGTGACAATCATAGTTAGTTAAGCTTGATATGGTTGTGAGAAAGTTTAAACGATTATGTAGCATTCAATGATTTAAAAATATATTAATAATTTATGAGTGTTAGGTAAGATCACTTATATGATATTAGGGATGACAAATAAACATGTTTTTGTGGATATTATTTGAATTTGTTTTTATTTTGATAGAAAAATTCACACTGACTGGATATGGATAATATTTAATGTTTTAAATTGGGTATGAGAATGAGAATAGGTATGTACATATTTGTCTGTCTCCATATCCATTCTAATACTCATTTTCTTCTCTTTATTTAAATTACTGAAATATTTGTGATTGATTACGTAACCCTTATTTTTGTTGTTTTTGGCTACACATTTTTGTTTGTTTTTTCGATTGTTTGACTTGTTTTATATCCGTAAAGTTTAATCAATTTTTTAATTATACAATTTTTCCTTTATGTAAGCTATGTTCAGATGGATATTCTCAATTTCATTAAATCAAATAATATTAAATATTTTGATAATATTATGATTTTTATTGTGATTTTTTTTTATTATTTTATAGAAACGATTTAATTGATATTTAAAAAAGTAAAAGAAATAGATACGAGTACGAATATATAAATATTCTTATTATCGGATCGGATGGAAATGTGACAACTTATATATCGTGGATATGGATAAAAATAAATTTTTATTGTAAGAATGAAAATGAGATAATGAAACTTTGCATTCATCCTCTCTTTTGTCATTCCTATATAATATTTATTGAATTCTTATAAATATCAAGCGCGAACTTGATTTATTAACATACAACAATGACAACAATAAAAGTTGTGGGGAAGTTTATATATCACTTGCTACACCCCTTCATTTCATGTTCAGTATTATCAAGGTAGATATGGTTCATATAGTTGATCACACAAAATCCGACTCATTATAATAAAAAAACTCTAAAATTTTCTTATTAATTTTCTTTTAACTTTCTTTTTTATGTATAACAGAGATTATTGTATATTGTATTATAATTCAAAAGATTAATTTATTAATTAAATTATTTTGAGTAATGGTCATAATAAAGATTTGTTTTTTAAACCTGGGTTTACCTTATCCTCAAGAAGTTCAAGAAACCATATTTATTAATATAAACAGTTGCATCACACAAGAGTTTCAAGATATATAAGAGTTTTCTGTCACAACTTTCTATTCATCTTCTAAAATTATGAGCTAACCTGAATTTAAAATTTATTAGTTTTGCTGTCCCCTTATTACTATGACGAAGAACCTGTTCTATTTTGAGATTGTGGATAAGTTCTTAATAAATGTATGTTATTGAACCAAAATAAATATCCCCATTACAGAATATTCACATGGTTCTGTAGAAAAATGATATTAAAATAAAGTGAGAATGAAACAGTTTTTCCCCTGTCCTAAAAAAATTGCACCTTACGAGTTGAAGGGCACTGTCCTATCGTGCAGTGTATTTTATTTCACTTCAATGCAGCACTACTTTTTAACTGCTCTTCACCCATGTTTCTTCCTTTAATACTTTTTCTTCACTTTTTTCCCTTCATCTTTACAATGCCTAGGTCCACAACCTGATTCCCTCACATGGCCTCGCTTAACATCTTAACATGCAAAATTCAGACAACATTAATTGTTCCCTCATACATATCTCATTACCAACCATCAATTTTTACTATATTTATTTCCACAAAAACTTGTTAACACAAACCTGTCGCAGAGGTAGATTTGGCTAACATAAACAACCTTTTCCACACTACCAAGATTGTAATTTATAATCTTTCCCTTTAATACTGTTCTGTTGCAGTTTGTAACATCGTGCAGCAAAGTTGATTACAGGAATGTGAGCGAATTATTCGAACAAAATAAATTGACTTTGAGATTATGCAGTTTTGACCCAAAGCTGAAATTTCAACAAAGGACATGTCATGCTACCCTGTGGCGTCAGATTATGCAGTTCACCATTGAAGTTACAAGACTAACCAAAAAAAGAGAAAATTTCATGCAAAAAAAAAACTATAATTCTGCTTAGATATATGTTCTGAAGTTGATGATAGTGGCATTATTTTATGTTTTGGCCATGTCCCAGAAAACTGCAACCAAACGCGGCACTAATCACGGATGGGTCAATGGACTTTTTTGAAGTGTCCTCGTTGTTGGAGTCTCCTGAATTTGTTGAAAATTATGATGAAGCCCTAACTAGTATAAGATAAGATATAGTAATGGTGACTGATTTTTCTGATAAATTATGATTTGGTTGAAATAGTGGCACTGCGAAAGTACATTTGGCAGATGAAAAAGATTCTTATGTGTAGCTTCATTCCATTACCTGCATAACACAGTCCAGTAGTGTAGTCTTCACCAAATGCCCTTTGGACGTGACATTGACATGATGATGATTATCGAAAGCCTCCATGATTCACCATTATTTACAGTTTCGTCCAACAAAATGAAAATAAGCTAAGCTATTTATAATGTGAACCCAGAAAATCCAAGAACAGCACAAAGCTCCATCGATTTTCCCTCAAAAAATACAAAACTAGCATACCATATAGCATAGCAAAACAAGAGCAAACAAAAAGGTAGTATCTTGGTTAGTTCTCTCACATGATAGAACAGCCATTGGCATTCTCGTCGCTGAAGATCTCGAAGGGAACCAACGGCGTGGATTGATGAAGGCGATAAGGGTCGTGATCCAATCCTGCACACATGTAGGGCAATGGAGAAACATAGTAGGAAGGACCACCCATTGTTCCCATGGGACATAACCTGTTGTGAGTTGCCAGATACAAAAGTGGGGGATAACAGTATGTTTCTGGATACAGGTATGATTGCTGACGTGTAGGGCTCAGATTCACCTGCCCAGGGGATCCACTGTGCGCACCTCCACCGTTACATGCTGGACTTCCATCACCCTCACTTTTCTCCGTCTCTTTCTTTTTCTTTTTCTTCCCACCTCCTTCACTTTGACCACCCTTGTTCTCCGCTTCCGGTGACTTATTTTCTCCGCCGCCGCTCTTGCTTTCGGCGTTGTTGCCTTTCTCTCCGGAGCTTTTTTCGTTCACCTTTTTCTTGCTGGTGTTGGCGGTGGTATTGGTAGCCACTGCATTCGTTGTAGTCAAGTGATTATTCTTGGTTTCGGATTCTTCTCCTTGTTCGTTTTTCTTCTTTTTCTTCTGCTGCTGCTGTTGCTTGTCTTTGCCGGAGTTATTTCCCTTCCCCGCGGCAAGATTCTCCGGCCAAATCTCAGCGTGCTTCCCGGCTTTCTCCAGCTTCCTTATCAGCGTCTCAACGCCGACGCTTCCGGTGACCGTCACTTTCTGCTGCTGCGGGTCAACCGTTGTGGTGAAAACACCTGTGAAATAACCCGACATTGAAAATTCTGTCACCATTAACCACCTAAAAATAGTGCACAGTGAAAAAAAGTTAATAGTAAATGGTCCGGTTCAGGCTAACAGAAAATGACAATTTTTGTTAGCACAGTGAAATTTGAGATACGGAATCTGTCCATGCATGACGAAAATTGACCGAAACAGAACAAAACATAAAAAGGAAAGCTTGTAGGTTAAAAGGGTACGTAGAAGAAGAAGTAGTTTAGTTTTGATGGTGAAGAATAGGCAGAGCAGCAAGAGAGAAGGGTAAATGTTTTGTGTTACCATCAATGCTCTGTAAGACCTTCTTGACTTTCCTCCTGCAACCTTCACAGTGGATGGAAACTTTCAAGAACCATGTCTGAGACACAGAAAAGAAAGCAACTTAGGCAGAAAATTTTGAAAGGAGAAACGAAAAAATGGGTTCTTTTTGGTTTAGAGAGTGACCTGATACATCAATGGCTCTGAGGGAAGAAGAACTTGGGAGGACTTTGCATCCATGAGAGAAAGTGTGTCTGTGAGAGAGTGAGTGTGAGCGTGGTGAAGTGAAGGAATTGAAAAAGGTGGGAAAATGAGAGTGGAAGTTAAAAGAGAAAATGAAACGAAAAAGGGAAGGGAAAATGCCAAGAGTGTACCAGAGTTGTGTACTCTCCGTTTGGGGAGCAAAGTAAGCAGGCCAGAAAAATGGCTACCAAAGTATAATGTGACAATGACACAAGAACAACACACTTCCTGCTTCTTCTTCTTTCTTTTCTTTTCTTTTCATTACTTTATTTTTCAAATTTTCATTATTTTTTAATTAACCAATCAAAATATAAATAAAATTAACATGAACCATTTTTGCTCTCAATTTGGTGTCTTAATTTGTTGTCCTTTCATAGATGTACTGAGCTTTTGTTTCTTGTGCAAGGATTACAGGACCCGAATAATTATTCCTCTTGGTAAGACTATTTAATGTGGTTATGTCTAAATTCATGGAGACACACGTCATGTTTATTATGGGTATTAGTAACTTTGGTTCGTAGGTTTGAAATTTATGGTCTTGTTGTACGTGGTATAGGTGGACGCTGTTCCTAGCCAAAGAGGTGAGTTTCATTAGGACCAGGTTTTCCCCAAATTACTTTGGAAAAGTTCCTACCTTGTACAAACGCATGGAAACAAAATTTCTGGCTTTCACAGATTGGGTTTGACCACTGGATTTGTGTTTGGAAACAGGAAATCAGTCACGTCTACTATGCTACAAAACGTGAAAGATAGAGCTATTTATTTCTTAATGTGAACCTAAAAAGATGGTTGCAGTGTGAGACCAAACATGTTCTAATGCCAAGGTTGTGATTCCTGAGAGCAACTCAAGACTAAATAGAACCTCAAAATTTAACACATACGACAAGATAAAAACGCCAGAGTTATGGGAAAACAGGAAAAAGAAAGTGAAGAATATATGCCATAACTTAAATCGCGGTTCATCAGAAGAAAAAGTGTTTCTTAAATATTTCTAGTTTGGACTCAAATTTAGTATCCAGCAAATAAAAAGCTGTGATATCGTAAGTTACTCACCTCACCACAGCCTAAGGTGAAAGTTAAAAACTTTGTAATCCTAACTCTATATATGAATACATATTTTTTAATTATATTTAATCAACTCTTAAAAAAAATCATCTCTAATTAAGTTGTAATCTTTGTTGTTCATAAGTAGTTATAAGGGTTTAAGTTTTTTATATTGAAAATGAAAAAATATATTATAATAAATATGTCCCAATAACAATTATATATTTTTTTATTCCTTATCAATACTCTAATGACACAATGATGAATATTTTCTAATTTTAATAAGAACCGAAAACTACTCAAAATTTGTATTGAAAAGGAAAAGTAAGTCAAAGTTTCTTTATAAATTAGAATTAATTTACTCCTTAATTAATTAGTAAAAGTTTCTTATATAAGTTTTTAAAATTTTACCTTAATGTAAATTGTAATATCTTAAAAAAAATAACAAAAAACATATGATACTATAAATTATTTGAAATGAATTTTTAACATGATATAAAAGAAATAACTTAGTTAATAATTCATATCAAACACAAATATACAAGAATCATATAGAACGAACACATTTGCATGTATATGTTAAAATACATTCAACAAGTTAAATATTGATTGATTCAACAAATACATATTAAGTTATTACAACTGAGATCAACACATATACACATGTCATAATATGTAAGAATCATCATTTGTTTTTCACCACCTAATTTTTTAACCTATGCAACTAAAGTCATTGAAGCAAGAGAATATATGTTATTACAAAGGTGTTAATACTTAATATATTTAATATACAACTCAAATAATGATTTACACATCATCTCTCATATATGACCCCAAATTATACTAGTTTAGTCAATCTCAATAAGGATTGTAATAAAATGTAATTCATTCAAATAAAATCACAAGTCAATAAAATATAAAATAAATTAATATTCATTTTATCTTTTTTTAAACATGCATATTCGTTCACTTAAAGAGGCCAGTTTCATTTTAGCCTGAGCGAAAATAACCTTACTTGAGTGAATCTTGGACATAAACTAAGATGAGTTGCAATGTTATTTTCCTTTGCCAAAAATAAGGTTGATTTTAGACTCTATTTACTCTTAAACGAAAAATCTTTCACTTTAGAAAAAATTAGATAGAAGAAAGTTTGGATCTTTATTTTTACTCAATAACAAAGTCAACCCAATTTTCAAAGACATTTTCAAAAGCATTTTAACAATGCAACTTCTAAACAATTCAAATGATCAATCCAATTTATAATTTCCTCAAACATCATGCTTTATTCATTTCAAATCAATTTTAGTTCCTTATCTCAGGGTATGCATGCTTATACTCATATCAATTTCACAAACTATTATACGAAAAGATATAAAATTTACTCTACATATCTAAACCTTATTGTAAACTCAATTCAAGAAAATTTTATACTTAACATACATAATATAGTCACTAAATCAACATATCAAGTAAAACTCAAGAATATTTTCAAACATTCAAGCAAATTTTTAATCAACTAAGATCTATGCATAAAATTCAAGATATTGTGACCATAACACCTTCATATCCAGATCATCTACCTTAAGGATTTGTAAAATATATGAATAATTTTTCCTACCTAGAAAGTTGATCTTCAAAGCAATTTTTAAAATTTAAGCACTAAGACTATTAAGAAATATAAGGTCCTAGAACAAGATATCTGAACATAACAAAATGTTGGTAAGTGATAAAGTTAAAAGTGATCACTTTTTTCAAATGACACTACAAAAATTGATAAAAAAAAAACTTTTAAGAAAAAAATATAGAACAAATAATCCTTAAAAGAATAAATGGAAACTCTATTCAGAAATTTGCTCAAATATAAATGTTCTTTATTCCCTCTAACTATATATGAATGAGCGACAAGATGCAATGTGTAACAATCCTATTTTTTTAAGCATTCACTTAGTAATTATATTTTCTATTTTAACACTCTAGTAACATCAATAATTATAATTAAACTTAATTTTATTACAGTTCTTAAACTAAAAAGCATTACATTCTAAAAATGCGATCAACATAACTTAGAACTCAAAATTGTGAACTAGGAGCTTAATACAATTTTTTAAAAGATTATAAAAAAATATCTAACATATTTCTATACTACTCCTTCAGTGATCCATTCCGGTTCTGGTGCTACTATCGCCATCAACTATATTTATTCTCGTATTTAAAATATCATCGCAAAATAAAAGAAATAAAAGACACACAAAATTACAAGGATAAACTAATTATCACAAAAATAAAATCCAATTTGAAAATTCTATAATTTTCATTAAAAAAAATTGTCAAAATAAAAGATGTATAAAATAAAAATGAGAACATCAAACTAAAAAATATAATATCTAGACTCAGTCTTCCAGAAGACTAGTGTATTGAATGGACTCATGAGACTTTGCAATTATCATATTGCCCCTCCTTTCTTCCTTCTTTACAAATTTTTATTATGGATAACTCATACATTTCATCCAGTACTCACAGAGTTAACTAAACTAGCTTAGTATGATCCTCTTTCATATCATATCAATTGTCAAGTGAAGTTTCCTCTGATTCTCAACACCTGGTTGTCTTCCTCCATGTGAGTTAGACACTACTAAAGTCAAAATAGTCCCATATAACAAATTCTCTTTCAATACACTTGGATTCACCCTAGATTAGCATTTCTCTTTGGAAATAACTAATTTGGAAACCCAAACATACTAAATCTTCATAGTTACTCATACAACATCAAGCATAACTCAACATAATCATAAACATAATTGGTGGCATACAAATGAACTATTTAGTAATATATAACCAAGTCAAAAAAAAAAAGAGTTTCATGGCATTATAACAATCACATAAACCTATTATTTTCTTAAAAATACAAACATTGTGCCACTTTCAATACTACATTATTCAATGCATGCTCACATTTATACTCTTTACACACCATAATGATTTTCAGTTTAAGCATGTCTCTGAGTAATCCCTCAATTCTATAAGAATCATTATACCACATCAAATACATTTCATCTTCAAATACTAGCAATAACTTTCCTATAGCATCATCAAGATCACGCTCATTCCTCACTTTCCTCACTTCTCTTGTAGGTCAATTCTTCGTTAACCCCTTTATTTCTTTCACAACTAATTTCTATATTTCAATTGTTTCCCAATATCATATATTTATACTTTCAGAGTTCAAATCAAATATGTTCACTCAAATTTTCATAACCTTCCCTATTCATAACATATCATACTACTAACATTATTCATCAAACTCACTTTTCTCACAAATATTCTTAACTTTACACAGATAAACAGTCACATCATTTGTACTACAACTTTTGAATTTAACTACAAAACATTAAAATCTTCAAAAAATTAGTTTTTCTTACCTTAAAGAATACGCCTAACACTTCTTCTCCTACACAGTTTCCCCACTTACGATTATTCTAGCTACGCAATAAAAAAAATTCGATCAGTGATCAAGGCATGATTTTAGAACCACAACTAGATTTAGTTTTATCTAGAAAATAAAGAGATTACATCCAATCCAGAAAAAAAAAATACATGTATGAGAAAAACATATTTGCTCTAAAAAAAAAAGAGAAATTTAGACTTACCTAAAGATGAAATTGATCGAGATATTTCGTAGAACTCTTCGTAAGGATCGGTATTATGTCTTACATTTTCAAAAAGATAAGAAGTAATGTCAAATTTTTTAAGGAAGAAAGGAAGAAAGGAAAAAAAAGAGAGAACCTAGATTTTCTTTTAGAGGTGGAGAAGTTTCTTTTGGTATAAAAAAGTGAACTCTATTTTTTAATAAAATAAAAATTATTTTCTAATATAAAAGAAAAATTCATTCTAGGTTCTTAAAAAAAGAAATAGATAAAGAAAATTTTTATTTTTTATTTTATTTTATTAATATTTATAAAAAAAAACTATCCAATCAAACTCTTAATATTTTCTAGTAATTAATCCACGTGTACAAGGACAAACCACCGGAAAAACAACTCTAGTTTTCAATTAGAATTATTAGTATGACATAAGTACGTTAGTAAACATTATAAAATTCTCACATCGATTCAAAAATAATTCTCATTTTTTCTCAAAATCAATATCGACTTCAAAATTAATTTTATAAAATATTATATATCATATACTTAATATAAAACACTTCTAATCTAACATAATCACACGTATCAATATAAAAATAATTGATTCCTTAAAAAAAATTAAACAATGTTATCCCTGTATCAAATATACCCCATTTCTATTTACACTTGGAATTATCTTCTTATTATCTATTAATAAAATATATATACACACAAACATAATATTTAATAAAAATAAACAAAAAATTAAATATTTCATAAACACTATAAAACATCACATAAGAAAACCATCATCGTCTTCTAAACTCTTGCTGAAGCGAATTAAATATTAAGAATATTAATATTTCTGTATAAATGACACTATAGTACTTGTTTGAACATCAATCTTGCTTTAACAACAAAATGGGACTGTACAGATTAGGTGTTGTTTGGCCTTTTTCGTATATCTCTTACAATTTCTGTTTTTGTGAATTTCATTTTACAAAACATAATAAGTTTTACAGAAGTGATTCTTTATTTTGACGAATAAGTATAAGAGACATGATATTACATATAAAAATATGTCATAGTAAACACAAATTTAATAGTATTATCATTTAAGGTTTAAACTATAAAAATTTTAAATTATAAGACTTGATTAAAAAAATGTATTCCCTGAGAATTAATTAAAATTTTAATACCAATTCTCCTCTTTTTCTATAAATTTAATTATACAATCCACAAGATGCTTGCTTAGATATTTTTCAAAATATTGTTTTAGATCACGAAATGGGATCTTGCAGTCATCATGTTGTTTTGTTATCTTTTTCTAGTAATTTATATGTTGTAATTAATACAATACAATACAATAATTTTGAAAGAAGTGAAAAAATTAAAATTTCCTGTAGAAAGTTGACTATACATATAGATTTCAGAAGACTTTAAAATGATTCAAATAAAAATTAACTTTTTAAGATCACCTTCAAACTATTATTAGTGGGCATTTTATACACTGTATTGGTATTCTTTTTTAATTTACGTAAAGTTAAAAAATATAGACTAGAATATCGAAGAAAAATATGAATAATTAATTTAAATGGATGATTTAAAATGTAAATAAATCCAATTTAAAGAAAATATATTTGGAAAATCAATTAAAAGTGAAAGTTATTTATATTTAAATGAAAGCAAATTTTAACATAAATGATATTTTATTTTATTTTCTTTAGCATGAAAGTTTTCAAACAAATTTCAACAAGATGCATCATAAATTTCCAAACATTTTTTGTTTATAAGTGAGCACGGAAAGTGTTTTTCAGCATGGAAAGTCCAATTTGTTAAATAAGAAATTATTCTAAAATGTAAATTATTTTTAAGCATTAATTATTACGAAATTAATTCTATTAAAATTTAAACTAATATCTGCTCGGTCTTTGTTTGTTTTCATATGCGGTAAAAATAAAAAAAAATTATATAATCTTTAATGTGTCACGTCTAATTAGGGTTGACAATGCAGAACGGTTATTTTATATACGTTTAAGCCTGTTTCGCATTTAGCCCAACAAATGCAGATTGGGCTGGTCCACCCTACATTGAAAATACAAGATGAAAAGTTTGATTCATCCCGCATAAATTTTGAACCGTGAGTTGATCTGTTTTTTTTTTTCTTTAATTTTTTATGATAAAACTTTCAATGTTCAAAAAATTAGAAAATTTTAACAAATTCACAAAACTAAAAAAAACTTTGGAGAGTTGAATAATAAATTGATAATTCAATATTTTCATCATATTCATATTTGTACTTTGATATGCATTATGTATTTTTCAAATTTTAGCATATTTAAAAATACATAATACTTGTATTTTTCACTCATAAAAAAATTTGAAACGTACATAGAAGTTTAGAAGAAAAATAAACAATATACACATATACACAGATACAAATCTCTTTTTATACACCAACCCGAACTAATCGTGCACAACTACGGATTATATGGGTCTGACTTTTACAAATCAACAATCTCAATATTTCAGCTCTTTTGATATAGACCGGCCGAATCAAGCCACATTACCACCCTACCTGTAATAGATTCTTAGGATTTTCAAATCTATTTTGTGATAATTCAAAACTTTTATAGTGGATATAATTTTTTTAAAGGAAAAAAAACTGTATACTTATACACGATGAACTTTTTAAATATTTTTCTAAATTGAATTTTACCAACTACAGATTCAATGGAGCAGTGATTTCCTGATTCAGTAAAAGGTTCACTAAAGTTTATTTTTGTTGAAAAAGATTTTCTTTTATCGATGTATGTTATGATTGCAGGATTTTCTGGTCCACAAAATCACATAGCCACCAACCATTGTTCTAAAAGATAGTAGGGACACTACCACTCCAGAACTTTAATAAATCTCAGCTAGAAAACCTTAGAAATTAATTTTGAAAATATAAGTTTTACATGAAGTAAAATTTTTAGAGTGGTGGCATGTGAAGAGGTTTAAAGATGTAGAAATGGTGAGGTGTGGTTGGTAAGAAAACTAAATAAAAAGTGGTAATAAATAGGAATAAGAATAGGAAGTGCCTTGATGATGCAGAAAGCAGAAAGTAAAACAACTCACTCACTGACATCTCAAACTTCATAATGAAAACATTAATGGCGAAATGATGAAAGAAGCTCCTTCACGCTATTTCTATTGTTTCTGTGGCTTATTATTAACTGCACAACTTCTCCGATCCCAAACATCGATGCTATATATTAATGAACTGCACAACTAAACACATAAACCCTACACTCGCAACATTTAAATATATGTTTGTTAAATAAAATATAGCAGTAATAAAGTGACTACTTGATTATTAAGATAAATCGTTTAGTTCTTTTACCAGGATTAATACATTGGGTTTACTAGAAGTTTAGTTTTAAAATTTTAGGAGTGTATAGCAATCTACCTTTTAAGTTAAACGTAGTTTTATTACACCAATATGTATGTGAGAATATGATTATATTAATAGGTAGGAAGTTTAAAAGATGGATTTTAATGCAAGAAATTAAGGTAGGTATTTTGGGTGTATGAAGTAATGGTTTCGGAATTGATATATTAAAAATTGTTAGTAGTATTTGTTGTTGGTGAAATTTGTATTTTTGGACCACGTGTTAAAACTAGGAAAATTATTATTTTAGGTAACATTTATTTATGTTGTGTGTTTGTTTCTATTGCAAGTGATATTTATTGTTTTATTGTGAAAGTTGGGTGGATCGAATCACAATCGAATCATGATATTTGGACTTTTGCGCTCTTAAGTAAAAAAAGTCATCCTCATTAAGAACTATAACTTCTGATCAAGTGGTAAACATTTTCAATCCTAATAATTTCTAGAAATTTATTATTTAAGACGAGGAACGAAATTAATTTGATTTTATGGATTATAGTTGATTTATGTCTATGGATTTGAATATCAAATATTTTCATCTATAGATGAAAAGATGAGAAGAGGAAAACAATTCAGTACATATCTATATAATAATATTCATCAGTTTTCTTTTTTTCTTTTTCTAATTTTAGCAAAACAAGTATGGTTTTACTTAAATACCTTTAATTTTTCTTAATCTCAACTTTTAAATGTGAATGCAGTAATATGTTTTCTTCAATCTCATGTTCTATTATTATGCAAAAATTTATTTAGTTATAAAGATGTAACTTAAATATGACATGTATAGATTAATAATTAAAATTATTTTAAAACTTAATAATAATAATAATAATAATTATATTAATAAAAATAATAATGATAAAAATAATAACATTAACAATATAATAATAATATTAAAACTAATAATAATACTAAAATTAATAACAATTATTATATTTTATTTTATATTAATTTTAACTATAGGAGTAAAATTGTAATCTAACAATTTTAGTTATTAAAATATTATTTTACATTTATTATTTCTATCAAATTATTCACAAATTTTACCTTTAAATTTTTTATTTTCAAATTCTTTCGGTTTCACATTTTCATTCCTTAAAATCAAAACAACCAATTTCATATTCTCTCCTGTTTCCCCTCAAATCCATCTTCCACTCCTCTTTCAATCTCATTTGCTTTTAAGGATGAATTTGAGAGAGGTTAAGAGGATGAAGTTGAAGGAATGATGAGAGGAAAGTGAGGTTTGTTTCTAAGGATGAGAAGGTGAAAATGAAGAAAGTAAAATTTGTGAGAATTTGTGATAGATAAAAAAATATATTTAATATATAAAATTATTATATTATAATTTTACCTTTGTAATAATTAAAATTAATATAAAATTAAATGTAATAATAATAGTAGTATTATTATTACTATTATTTTTAATATTATTATTTTCAATATTAATATTTCTAATTATGCAAAAGATTTAATATTAATATTAATAATAGTTATTATAATTTTTTTCATGTGTTTTAATTTCACAACTAACAATCAGCACTTTTATATTACCATTGTTGTTATTATCATTAATATTATTATTAATAATAACAAAATTTATGTAATTATTATTATCATTAATAAAATTTATTAGTTACTAATAAAAAATATATTACTATTATTATTAATTATTAAAATTTATTATTATTATCATGATCATTGTTATTATTAATATATATATATATATATATATATAATATTTAAATTTTATGTCTATACTAGTATAATTTGTAAACATCGAAACATTTAATATATTTTATAATTAAAATATGTAGTAATGAGAATAACAAACGGATCATCAATTAAAAGATAGAAATAAATTGGTAAAAATAGTATGTAATGATGTATTTTTTTTCTACAAATCTCGGTTAATTTTTTTTGCTTCCCTTAAAACAAATTACATGTATCTTGTCTTTTCTTTTTGTTAAGTTCGAGCGCTTAGCAATTGTCATTATAGGAATCATATCTCGTCTCTGATACCAATTGTTAGGATTAAACGTTTATCACTAGATTAAAAATTATAGTCATTAGTCAGGACATAACTTATTTTAGTTAAAAGTGTAATATAAGCCCAAATGTCAGGATTCATTCGATTATGATCCAGTCCACTTAGTCTTTGTCACGGACCAATTGATGCCACCTATAACACTTCTCTCATGCATCCTTAAAAACAAACATACCATTAATATATTTAACTTTTGTTAAACACATAAGATGCATTCTAGGTATATATGGTTTCATGATTTTGTGATATGTTTTAAATTTTAACCTAAATTTGTTTTTATCCTTTTCAAATTAATATTTCTTAAATTTATTATTATTGATAAATGTTTGGTATATTTTATTTTGTGTGTCATGCAATATTTATAATATAATTGTGCATTGGATTATGTACAAATAGTTTATTAGGTTGTGTTTGATTCCAAAAGTAGATTTCTGAGAATGAATTTGAGTGAATTCAAATACAATTACCTCTTTATTTTTCGTCTTTGTAAACCTTATATGTCTGAAAACAAACACACCAACTTATGGGGGAGCGGAGAGAATGAGAAATAAAACAATACTGATCATTTAGCTTGAAATAAGAAAAACTAGGTAGACTTATTATATTATTTCTTAATTATTTCTATTGATATTTTTATTTTTTATTTTCTATTCAATTATATAGGTTTTAATATATATTTTTCTCTATTTCTTACATATTTTTAGTTTACTAACCAATGAAATATGTTTATTTTTCTTTTCTCAACATATTTAGTTCCTATTTTCTTTAAATCAAACACACATCTTCTCTAACAATCATAAACAAATAATAATTAGAATGTCCTTACAAACATACATCACATTATTCACCTATTAAATCAATTTTTGTTTCAAGAGAAAAACCCACCCCCAAAGTCACCTGCATCCATTTTTCTTTTAGTTTAAATTGTCGGGAACTCGAGTACTCGTCTTTGATTTACAAAACCTTCAAATATTTTAAATTTGTGACTGTTTTTACTATTGACTAAATTGTGTTATTTGCAAGAGCTATTACTTACAAAATTGTGTTAAAACTAATGGAAATTTAAGGTTATGTTTTAACTAACATCTTAACATTAAGATCTAAATATTATAAGAAGCTTCAATTCAATGAACTAAAGTCTAAATCTTTTAAGAACCTTCTATTAAGTTATGTTGATGTGGTATGCTAAAATTTGAAAAAAAGAAACACTTAAAAATAATGACATTCGGAACTCGTTTAAAATTTGAAAAAAAGAAACACTTATAAAATCATATTTTTTCAGAAAATCCTTATATTAAATATTTATTAAAGGGAAACAAATTAATAGTAGGGAAAAATGCTAGAACAGGAGACACGTAATAATGAAGTAGCCCATCGAATAATCACTTTTACCGACTTTGGTGACAGATTTGTCGAGTTCTCAGTTCCACCCTTTTCTGACAAATCCCATATAGCTAAAAGGAAAAAAAAAAACTAACCAGTTTTTATAATCTAAAATTTGTTCATTATATAGCAAAAACAGCTTAATGAATTTTAAATAATTCCAAGTTCATTTTCACTTTTTGAAGCATCATCCCATCATGATATTGAAAATAATTATTATTAGACTACATAAGCATGTGTTTTTCTCCTTCCATGACCCACTTTTAAGTAACAGAAGAGAATCTTCATCCATGCTGCAAAATCTGCAACTATAATAGATTCCCCCATCCCAGATAAATATTTGTGCAGCAGGATTCAGAAAGTGGAAGAAACATTTAATGAACTTAAAAAATGACACAAAAGCTATAAATAATGGAAGAAACAGTAGAAGGGGAAATGCTTGGATCCAACTGCACCAGGATTTTAAACTTCAGAGGATCCAAATTATCATGTTTCCAACTCAGGTTTGTTACGGTTTTCTTTCTGCTGTGTGATGATCTACCTACCAATTACACTATCTGTAAAATGAGCTAAAATACAACAATAGTTACAAATATTAAAAATTGGAGAAAATAGAATCGAATGGACCACAACAGAAAAAGGGTGCAGGAGGAGGTGCGCATGAGAAAGTAAAATCATGAAAAGAAGAGTTTACACAATTAAAAAACGGTTTATTTATCACAATTCGTTGTGGACCATAATATTCTGATAGAATGAGTGAAAAGGCTTCAGAACAGATGAAAAGGACCTAAACTGAAAGGTGATTTCAGTAATTTTCTGCAACTTGCCATTTCTGCATGCAGTGGGTAAAGAAACTTACAGTGGAATAGAGGAAAGGGTTGAATGTCAGCAATGCAGCAGATCGATAGACATGATCACATAATAATAATAAATAAATAAATAAATAAAAACCAAGGATGTCTACAAAATAATGGATGAGACATCTTCAACAAAAGAAAAAAAACAACTTTCATTCTTCAAACTTACAATTCCATCAGATTTTACCTGTAAGGTGATAGGAAAACTGATTCTTGTCAATTGATAATCGGATAAAATAGATGTGCACCAGCATTACAAGGAAAAGACAAATTGCATTTTGAACTTCGAAAATATAAAACCAAAGGAAACTGAATTTAATATTTAAAACCAAGAGAAACTGTATCTAAGATTATGGTGTATCAGAAGGTTTGTTATCTGAACAAATAATACTAACATAAAAAGTAAATGAACCAAATCAAAATAATTTACACACGGATACGACAACACTGGCAAATAGCAAAATACAGTAACAATTTGACATGAGGCACTAAAATATATGGCTATAGAATTAAAAGATGAGAGTTTGTAGAACTTTTACGTATAGCTTTTCGGTATCAGCATTCGGTTCCACATATAGCCTGTTTATTTATTTTAAGATGAAATTGAAAATGGTATACATTTTAAACTGATTCGATGATGAATTAAGAAAATTGAAGCTATTAAATCAGATAATTATTGTCTTTAAATCATATCCAATCCAATCTGCAAACACAGTTTATAATAATAGCAAATTTAGAGATTACATTTATAACATAGAATTGAGAGTGCTATATTTCACGTGATATATATGTTGTTACTCTTATATTTATAATATATTTATACTGAAAATTGTAAAAATTATTTTTTTATTTTTAACAGTTATCAATAAAAGTATGTAAATGAAAAAGAGTTTCGACTTTTCACAAGGTGCCAAACTCATCGGCACCACCCATTTATTTTTAAACTTTAAGCAATTCAATTATCTCATTAGCATGAGAACAGCTGGGACAGAGAAAGATCAAAATCATTGTGATCGTGACCTGCATAAACTCTTTAGAGAGGACCTGCATTTCAAAGATATTGCCTAGTAGTCAACATATCAATACGCGTGAGTTTCAAGCAAATCGAAGGGTTGTTGATTAGTTTGAATTTTGGAAATTAGAACCAGGATTTGGATTTAAGAGAATATGGCATGTCCAAGCGGATAATGGTGTGTCATGTGACAGATTTTCCCAGTTACATAATACATGAGATGGTTTTAACTAGTATAAAGCCTTTGTTTATTTTACAATCTTCTTGTTTTTTGTAAAAGATTACAAAAGAAGTTTATATTTAGTAAGGACCTAAATAGAAACTACAAAATCAGCTAGTTTTCTGTGATGCTTATCACAGCATCAGACTCAACCGCATATAACTAGGATTCCACTTTGTAAGAGACTTTTGTTAGCCTCTTCTTCGACCGATTTTGAGAAACCTGATCAAATTACACACAGATTACACAAGCATATAACACAAAATTGTTACCAAGCAAACAAATAAAATTAATAGAAGTTTATCTTTTTATAAACCAAGTAATAGGTCTTTGAACAAAAAAGTTTTTATTAATTCAACAGTTTCGGTGAAAGAAATTCATTTGTGCCACTTACAAAGAGTGAAGCCTGCTGATTACAAAGAGCAAACTTACATAAAAAATATCATATCAAACCAATCTTGCAGACATGTTCAAACTTAAAGTGCAAATTTCAGAAACCATTCTAGTACAGGGCAAGAAGTCAGTCATAGTGACTGACAAAAACACAAATACAAGAAGGCAGCGATCGGAAAAAATGGAATGCAAAAGAGAACAATGGAATGACTTATATGCTGGAATATTCCTGATGCAAAGGGATGCAAAAATACAGTACTGTAATGTTGCCAGTGGAACTTTGACAGTTATCCAGAAGAACAAAAAGGTCTTGCCCACAGCCACCTTGTAAGATAACATGTGACATGAAAGGTATTATGGCTATTGGTTACAGAAAAGCTAACTAGTTAAGTGTAAAGAACACGGGAAATTATTTGCATTAAGAATATATCTTTTATACACTGACCTTAGAAATATAATCAGGAAGACTCCCTCCGCAAATCTTAGCAGCTTCATCATATGGTAATATATCAACAGAAATCTATATCGCAAGGTGAAGATTTTCAGAACCTGATGTCACTTACAAAAAGCAATTTACGAACATAACAACTTACTCTTTCTCCCAAGGAAACTAATGCATTGGCCTCCAGCTCTAGATCCCTTTGCTTACTCTGCAATTCATTTTGTGGAACTGTACCCTTATATTCAACCCAAGGCCTGGAAATTATACAATAGCCGTTACGGAGCAAACTTTGTAACTTAGTAACACATTTAAGCCAAATACTTATGGGATCACAAAAGCAGGAGCTTAGCAATTGTAAGATCTTTCTTTTGAGAAAACCCCTAAATTGGTCTTCCACCTATAATTTTGTTAGTATATTAATCTAGTAAAGATTTTTTTTCACTATACAAGCCTTTCAAAGATCTGAACATCACTATATTCTATATTATAAAGGACTGGTCAAAAAATCACTGGAAGACTAAGGCGGCACTATGCTAATCTTTTATGACCAATGAAAGGGCTTATTGTATTTGTAGACTTCTAATGTAATAAATCCACTTAATCATCATTAATATTATCCTAGATCAGCAATGATTTGATAACTTGAACAGTGCCTCTTAGCTTGAGTATTAGATAGATAACTTTCAAGTCTCAAACCTAGATCAGATTAAGCACTCATATACGAGCCATGAATTCAGAACACACCAAAAGCATAAAAAGCAGTGAAATGATATAACCTTGAGAAAAACGGTAGGCTTTGCCAGGCTCTAAATGCAATCTACACAGGAAAAAAACAAGGAAAAATGAGATTTACAGAAACAGAATTATAAATTTTCTTGTAAGCAGTGCAGTAACAACAGATTCGAAATACAAAAACTGCCTGGCAGAAATAAAATCCAAGCTAGAGTACACTCTAAAAAAAAGTATTAATTAAAACGTTTGTAATATCATATGATCCACTAGGGAAGAACGGAGAATAAATTAAGTACAGATGGTAAAGCATTTCCCTAACTGCACAAGAAAAAAAAAAAGTGCGCTTCATAAAAATAATTTATGTAAAACAAATCAGATATGTGGGATATCTCAACTCAATCTAAGAGGAAAGGAAAGAAGAACACACATAAATGTTTGAAGAATTTCATCCCCTAAAAAAATAAAAGTTAACCTGGAGTTCAGTTTTCGCCTGTGCTCGTCAACAAACAGTGAAACCTCATTCCCTTTCTCGTGTGTAGGCTCAAATTCCCCTCCCAAATTCTCAAAGAAACCATAGTGAAATGATCATAATATAATAAACAGGATTAGCAATTCAATTCCCGAGAATCGTCGTCATACAATATAACATGTACAGTACAGATACAGAATCGTGATGAAAGCCTTGTGAATCATCAATCCTAGCTGATCCATACAAATTACTCGACAAGACTGCAAAAACACCTATTCCTTATCACTAGTCCAACATTTTCCTGGTCTGAACTAGAAAAAGAAACTTCCAAAGAAAAGCAAATGCTGATGACACAAATAATTTGTAGATGCGCTGTCACAATTCAGTGCACAGGTGCCAGAAACTAATCTTTTGTGTGAAGTTCTATTGATTAATGGCCAAAAAGGTACACCCTAAACGAGTAACTAGGAGCCTATAAGGAAAGAAACAAAAAGAAAATCACGATTAGATTCAGATAACAAAATCAAGTTCTCGGACCCTGGATCGAATCTTATCCAGTGTACCATCAATGGCCAAATCAAATGCATCCTTCTTAGCTTTGAGACCGGGAGAACTATCATGCTTCCTGTACAAGACATTCGGTATCAACGCCAAAACCCTTTGCCGCAAGCTCCTAACCTTAGCCCTAGGTATCCGTTGCAAGACGTTCAAAATCCTCAACCCCCTGAACACAACCTCCTCCTTCGGAATAAACACAGAGAAATCCTCAAACTCGTTCTCCGGCAGATGCCACCCGTACTGCGACTTGGCCGAAAGGTCCTCAAAGAAAACCGGTATGCACCCCGCCAGTATCGCGTCGAACGTGGACCGGCGCGTGGGAGTGTCCCCGGGAGGCTGCAAGCAGAAACTCGCCTGCAGCATGGGCCGCATGAACCGAATAGGGTCGTGCTCGCAAACCCCGTTGGAGCAGTCCACGATCTCGCACAACTTCTCGTACGAGGGGTCCGAGGTGGCGTTCTCGCACTCGCTGCGTATGCTCCGACGGATGTTGGGCGACGAGGATCCGCCTCCACCGCCGGCGAACAGCGCGAGGATGGAGCGCTTGGAGCGACGGCCCCGTGTGATCCAGGATTCGAGGAGTCCGAGGTTGAGAGGGTGGAAGGAGGTGGGATAGGGAACGGCGTGTTCCTGCCAGGGCCAGGCGCGGGCCTCGAGCGTGAGGGCGGTGAGGTTAAAAAATTGGGGCAACTCGAGGAAGGAGGTGCCCCAGATGGGAGGGTCGTTGCTGAGGGGTTGGGAGAAGTCCCAGGCGGGGCGGGCCATGACGAGGAAGTGGTCGTGGGCCATGTGGCGGGCCCAGATTTGGGGGTTGTCTTGTTGGAGGAAGTGGAAAAGATGGAGGCCGTGTAGGGCGCTGAAGTTTGATTCTGGGCCGTAGAGGTAGCGTATGGCGTCAAGGCCGGCGTAGTAGGGGAGATAGATTGCGTTTGCACGCAGGGGATCTTGCGTGAGGCAGGGGTACTCCAGCATCCGACGGTGGAAAACCAGTTCCAGCATTGACGGGTCGGTTCGGTACCAACTCCGGGAGCGGTTATGGGTTTTCTGTCCCAGACCGTGGTTTCCGAGGTAGGGGCACAGGTCGTCCAACATGGGATACTCAGAACAGTTTGCCAGCAGATCCAGGTTGAACCTCGAAGGTAGCTTCCTTATGTGGATCCATCGGTTCTCGCATTCCTCCTCTTCCGATGATGCCGCCATTTTCCACACCGACAACATCATTAACATCACCAACGCCCATCCGCTACCTTTCAACATCCCCATTCCTCTCTTTCTGTTCATCCAACGCTGTCTCATCGATTCCAATCTCACCTCAACCACACCAAAATAATTCCTAATGAAAACCACGCCTGCTTCTTCTTCTATCACATGTTCCTTTCACTCCTTCACCCCTCTCTTCGAATAACGGCTTCACTAGAAACAAACACGGACAACACGGACAACTCAGACACTAACAAAAAAGTCAAATCAATCTATATCCTAATGCAAGTAAGTTAAATACTCAAGTTTTACTAATTTTATTTAAAATCAATTAATGATGTTTTAAGTTTCTTTATTATCAGTGCTTTAATGACAACAATTAATAATTTAACTACAGTCCCTCGTAAATAATAAATGGGAAGATAACCGTAAAGAAAAAAATTATGAGTTCTTCTCATTTCGAAACCGAACCAATAAAATATATTTTATTTTCTACATATATATAATCTGTACTAAATTTTTAATTTCCTTCACTCCATCTAAACAATCTTATTTTTTTTAATCCAAAGATAATAATTACCGGTATCATATATTTGGTGTATTTTCATTTATTATAATTATTAATTTATTCTCCCAAATTTTTTAGTTTGATTAATTTGATTTTCGAACTTTTAAAAGTTTCAATTTTATATCTCACTTTTAAAATAAATCAATTTAATATCATACTCAATATACTTAATTAAGAAAATATCAAAGAGAACGATTAAAATAATGTTAATTACATCCGATAACTTCATCTATGATTTTATTGCACAATAACAATTCAACGGTATATAAAGTTTGAGTAAACTAAATCATTTTCAAAAATAATAATACCAAATTAAATCTTCTAAAAACTTGAAGATCAAATTTAATTTTTCAAAATTTCAGAAATCAAATTGAACCAATTAAAAAAATTAGAGTAATAAATCAATTAAAAATAATTGTTCAATTTAATTACTAGTGCGGCTTTGTAAACACTTATTAAGATGGCTATACTGTAAATAAAAGATTAGTAAGGACTATGCAATGAGAAAATAACTCAACCAGAGTACCCCAATTCTTTTTCTCACCGGTGTCCCCGGGAATACTTAAATCATCAATAAAGCCACCAGAAAATTGAATTAACCAATTCTCACAGCTGCAATTTCTTTATGAAATCACCTTTACAAAGTACATCGTAATTTTATTGAACCATCCTATTTAATGTAACATAGCAAGGGTATCCTTAACAAAAGGACATTTTTTAAATGCCTCAGTAGCACTGCATTAATTATACAATTGAATAATAAAATACATTTTTATTATTCGAAAAAAAAATCCCTAACCCCAATTCCTACATTCAAGTTACTGTTTGATTTGGATATAAATGTAAATAAATAAATTTTTACATTAATTAAGTCTGTTTAACTTCTCTTGATTCCATAAAATAATAATTTTATAACTATCTGTACTCATGTTTACCAGAGATAGTATAAGTTGAGGATAAAAGTATCTTGAAATAATAATGTTAAATTTTTTTGTTCTTATATTTAAATAAATAAATAAAAAGTACAATTTATGGCAAGATCCGAATCCATCGTTATGAGGCAGTGTAGTTTAAGTAAGGAACAAATCCAATCAAATCGAGGAAATCGGGGCAAAAGGCAATAAAAATAAAGCAAACCCTTCCCCAGTTCCCTACTAATTTTACCTACCAATTTTACTTAATCATCATTATGCACTTCTCTTTTATTAAATTAAACACTTTAATAATGAATATTGATTAATCTCTTTTCAAACTCAGTCAAAGTCAGTCAACAATTCCAGCTCAAAAATACAAGAGAAAATGGACGTAACTTAATATCACGCAATTTAATAATAATTGCAATAACTATAATTAATTAATTAATTAATAAATAAGTAGTTGCACATTGGTATATTTTCGGATGAGAAACACTTTTCAATCAACCGTTGTATTCTTCCACAATTTATTTCTTTCTTTCAGACGAAGAAAAAGTAGAAAACCAAACGCGGCCTTGAAGTTCCAAATACCAACAACTAAGTAAACAAAGTTCTCTTTCCTCTCTCTCTCTCTCTCTCTCTCTCTCTCTCTCTCTCTCTCTCACTGCTTCTGAGTTGTGAGTTGCAGAGAGAGCAATGAGTCAAGAATCGTTTATATACAGTTTCGTGGCTCGGGGGACGGTGGTGTTAGCAGAGTACACCGAGTTCACCGGAAACTTCCCTGCAATTGCAGCTCAGTGTCTTCAGAAACTACCCTCTTCCAATAACAAGTTCACCTACAATTGTGACCACCACACCTTCAATTTTCTCGTCGAAGATGGTTACGGTACTGCTTCTCTCCTTCGATCTCTTGCTTCTTCTCTTTGCTGCATCTTCCTCTCAACCTGCACCTTATACCACTTTAATTCACACTTTAACTGCTGGATCTACTTTGTCGCATCAAACTGGCTCACATATATCTCTTTTTTTTTGTGGGTTTTCCTTACTTTTTGGGGTTCGTGTCCAAGTTTTGTTATTTTTTCATTCCAAACAAGTGCATGGTGAAAAACGGCATTTGGGTTCTCCTGCTCCATTTAAGGTGGTTTATTGATGAGAATTAGAATCAAGTGTTTGTTCTGAAGTTATGATTTTGTCTTGGGTTGGACTTAGGCTGCCATAGAAACAAGGCTATGAGGGACGAAGGAACAGTTGTCAATTCCAAATGTCGGTGTTTTTCTCTCCTGTTAGTTTAACCAACCATGCGACCCCTTGATATGTATGTTCCACTTCCCTTGGTTTCTGAACCAAACCGTCTACTTCCAAACATTCTGTTAATGAGCTGGCTCCAATTGTAACCTTACCCGATATTTTGAAGCTCAAAATTTTTGAAAGACAGAAAAAAAAGGTAAGGTTACTAGAGCTGTTTTTGTGTATTTCCTTTTAATGGTTTATTGAATTGTGTTGGACACGTTACGTTGACTAGTGATATGGCCCTTATAGTGTATATAATGGAACATGAGAGGCAACTCTCACTTCATGAGTTTGCTTCCAAATTCTAAGTGGTGAGTGAGGATAAAAGATTAAGATGTTCACTTTATCACTCATTTTGAGTCTCTTTATCTGTTCTTTGAAAAAATTAAGTAAATCTCAATCGACTTTGAGTATAGGTCACATTGGCCGAGTTACATAAATTTTGTGTGTTCTTTTGCTTTGTGCAATTTTCTGTTTATTCTCATCTTTGCAGCAACTCAGAGTTACTGAAACATTGAGTTGCAGTCGTGTGGATTTTATCTTCTTATAGTGTGTTTGGTCCAGTTTGGATAACATCCAAGAATCAATTCCCTCTGACATAATACCATGAAAAGTTAGAAGCAACTATTGTTTCTTTATCTTCACCATGAAAAATTAGTTGCTTTTTCTCATCGTGAAGCCAATCGGAGCACACTATTGATGATTTCCATTTCGGATCAATGTGAAATTGCAGCTTACTGTGTTGTTGCCAAGGAATCTGTGAGCAAGCAGATCTCTATTGCTTTCCTAGAACGTGTCAAAGCGGACTTTAGGAAAAGATATGGGGGTGGAAAGGCTGACACAGCTGTTGCCAAAAGTCTCAACAAGGAGTTTGGGTATGCTTATTTCTTTCCAAGTTATTCATGTTGATGTTTACTCATAATTCAATGGTTGAATAGAAAAATAAATTGTATAAAAATGTTAAATAATACGTATGCACATTTGCAGACCAGTAATGAAAGAGCACATGAAGTATATAATAGACCATGCTGAAGAGATTGAAAAGCTAATAAAAGTGAAGGCTCAAGTTTCAGAAGTTAAGAGTATCATGTTAGAGAACATTGATAAGGTATGTTTACGTTTTAGATTGAGACGTGGGATTTTTTAGGATAGTTTCAGTCATTTCCCTGTGCAGTTGTCTTATTCATCCTGGTTTACTAACCTTCAATCCATTGTTATGTATATTACCTCAATGAAATAAATGATCGAGAGGGGGAAATGTGGTTTTGAAGATTGCTATATTAGTCATTTGCTTGTTTTATTGCAACTTTTTCAGGTCGTTTGGAAAAAATCACTAAGTTTATGTGTACCTCCTTATATTTCTTTGGGAAATTTCAAGAATTGAAATTTTAGAGCACAATAAAAAACTTTGGAGAAGCGATATGCTTCTATCCTTGGCTTTTCCTCCCTGTCACTGGATCAGTGACTAAATCATAACCTGTTAAATTCTGTATCATATATACCTTTTCCTCTATGTTGTCCTGGTTGTATTAAGATCATCAGTATATTGAGTTGTCTTTACTGGATGCATTGATTGAAAAATGTTAAACAAGAAAGTGACATACATTGCCAACTTTGTTTTTGCTATACGTATTTTCAGGCCATTGATAGAGGAGAAAATCTAACTATTCTAGCCGACAAGTCTGAGACATTGCACTCACAAGTAAGTTGAATGAGGTTTGACATCTTTGGAGGCGTTTGTTTGACAGAATCTTTTTGCATTCCTGGGAATATGAAAGTGAGAATGTATATTCCTGTGCTTGTTAGAAGGTTATAAAAAATATTTCTGGATATGTTTTATTCTCAGGAACAATTTTTATTCCCCTGCTGCTAACCGGTGGGTATATTCTCATGGAAAAGGGGAAGTTACTTTATAACCTATATTAGAAGTAGTTTACAAATATAAAAACTAAACAAACGTATTTTTAGACATGCCTTGGGAAAAATTTCCAGTCGTAACATTCCCATGAATTAAATTTCCAGGAATGCAAAAACCTTAACTTTAAACAAACACCCCCTTTCATTTGTAATCTAATGTTGTCTAGGGCTGAAGGGTCTCTGATTTTCAGGCCCAGGAGTTCAGAAAGAAGGGAACTCAAGTCCGTCGGAAGATGTGGTATCAGAACATGAAAATTAAATTGGTTGTTCTTGGAATTTTGTTGCTTTTGGTTCTGGTTATCTGGCTTTCTGTCTGCCACGGATTCAACTGTGCAAATTAGCAAGAAATGGAAGTTTACGGATAGGTATTTAAGTGATGTTTAAAGAGAAATTTGTTTGAAGTTTTAGCAAAAATCTGCTTAGGAGGGGGAATTTGGCAACTGGAGAAAAAAAGTTTCCTACCTTCTTTGTTGGTTGATAATGATATACGATATTCTTGAAAAATCTTAGAGAGAAGATTGGGTGTATCTGTAATGTATCATATGCTGGACTGTTTGGTCTTGTCAAACTCTACACTCTTAATTTGTTTCCCTTTTCTTCTTTACTTTAAGTATAGAAAAGTGTTTCTGTCTCTTTACAGCATGTATGTTTGCTAATTCTGGCAAATTTGATGGTAATGTGAATTGATGATGGTGAGCTATCGAAGATTTAGATTTAATTTGGTAAAATCACTAAACTAGTTATTTGATTAGTTTATAACTAGCTTGACAACTAAAATAATGTTCAGGAAGTAGCTTAATTTAGAAACTTTTACTTTATAAGTTGTTTCAACTTGTTTTTAAATTTGTTTCATTTTCTTTTATGAATATCTTTTATATATTTATTTCTATTTTTTATTCATTTTTACTTATTTTTAAACTTTCAATTACAAATATTGAATATTCATATCGAGTATTGTATTAGTTTAGGCATTTGTTAAATTATTTTTTAATTTTTTGAAGTTTAAATTAAAAGGGATTTACCATTACAAATTAGAGTAATTAATATTTAATTATATTATATTATGTGAAAATTATATATCATAAAAGGTTTAACGGAGAAACTTAATATGGCTATAATTTAAATTACGAAATAAAAATAAAATTATTATAATTGTAATGATATATAATAAAATATATAATAAAATTTATATACTTATATTTTTTTTCGTAGATTTATATTTAATGACTAGTTTATTAATTAAAGACTTAATTACGTTTAGAAGTTTATTAGTTAGCTAATTATGTGTATATTTGGATGAATTTCTTAATAAGAAAGAAAAATAAAATATTTTAATAAATATTTTACATCTATAATAATTAGTTTACTATCGATGTGCTTGTTCATACCGTCCCTAGTTTTATCAACAAAATCTTAAATTTTTATCTGAACGAATTTCTTAATAAAACAGAGAAACGAAGAAGAAAAGAAAATTAACGACGTTTTTCTTTCAGTTAAAACAAAACTTAAAAGAACTATATTGGATATTTATTTTAAAATAATTTGTATACAAAAATTTTAACCCATAAAAGAGTTTTTTTTTCGTAATCTTTATCATGAAATTTGTTGTTTTATGGTCTTGTTTTCTTCTCCATCTATAATTTATCTGCATGTCGTCTATGTGCTGGTTCATCTTTCTCAGCATTTCTCTTGTATCGTCTGAAAAATCTTCAACGTGTATATTGATTGTTCGTCATATTTTTTTTTGTCACCGTGTAAGTACGAATAAATAAACGCTCGGTCCCACGTTGGACACCAAAAGGGTCAAATATTTAGTTAAATAATTTATCAAGTCTTCTATTCTTTGTCCGTTCAATTCTCCTGTTAGTATGCAGATTTGGTGTATTTGTTAAAGGAACTCCGATGCTTTTGTCAATATTGGTTTGCTGAAAACAATAAATATTGTAATAAATGATAGATAAAAGGTTTTAATAACCATATTTTTGACAAATATTTATAGTTTTCTATGTGTGGGCTCGTGATTAGAATCAGGATAATTATGGCCTAATTGTCTTTTAAACCTTATTATTGATCTATTAGTATTAACTATAATAAAATTAAGGTTTAAATACCTTTTTGGTTCTCATTTTCGTAGTATTTGTTGCAGATGGTTTGACAGAATGTTTAAAATGGTCTTCATTTTCGCAATTCGTGTTTTATTTGGTAGTTTTCTGTAACGCCGTTTAAATCATTAACGGAACATTGTACAGGTGGCACAGTTTGTGTTAGGGTGTGTTACGTGTATTGTACATGTGTGGTAATTAGATATTTGAGGATAAATAAGTGAGCTAGGGTTTTGGTAAGGAATGTCTGGGCAGTTGGTGAGTGTTGGCAATCTTGTTCCTCCATTCTAAATTGGTGTTGCTGCAATCTTCTTCTTCTTGCAATCCCATTATATAGGTATGTTACATTCTCAATCTTCTTCCTTTACCTCTGGTTGTAATAGTTGGAGGCAACCGTGTTGTATCACTTCGTGCACTCTTGATGGTTCAACGAGAAATGGATTAACCCCGATTTGTAGTTGCGGAGAGATGACAACTTTAAGGATGACAAGAACTCCAAAGAATATTGGTAGAAAATTTTGGGTACAATCTGTTTTTATTTTTGTGTTAATAATAAATTGGTTTTAATTTTTGGTTTATTAATTTACAGAGTGGTGGTTCCAATAATGTGGGCTGCAACTTTTTCAAATGGTGGTGTTGATGAAAAGGATGTCATCATCATGACACAAATGAGGCAGATTAATGATTTGGAGAAGTCATTGAAGGTTAGAAGAGGCTGCAATTAGTAATAGGGTTCACTTGTATTGTTATTCTATTATTCGTACTGTTATTGTGTTGTAATCTTTTAAAATCCAATCTGTTTTGTACTATTGTTAAATGAAGAAATGAACTAGTTTGATTATGTTGATATTAATCCCAACATGTTCAAAATGACATCTTAATCTGAGCATTGAAGTAAGTGATATTGATCTAAGCTTGGAAAAAATTAAATTGATCTAAGTCTGGAAGAAGTTAAATTCATAACATTAATTCATCCTCATCAAAATGCACTACATCAATGTTTGGCAAAAGTGAAATTGAACGAAATTTAAGGAAAGTCAAAATGCAGTACATCAATAATGAATTCTACATCAAAAATTTCAAAAAATAACTAAGACGTTTGTAGCTGCTATCATGACCTCCTCCTAATCTTTAATTTCATCCTAAATTGCTGAGATGGTTCTTCTGGTGTTGGTAGTGATGCTGCTTGACTCTCCACTTCATTCCTTGGTGGTTGAGTTGTTTGAGTTTCAACAGTTGGTGCATTCTCAGCAGTTGGTGCATTCTCAACAGATTGGACATCTGATGCAGTCTCAGCAGGTGTTGCAGTCTGCTCATCCACAGGCTTATCTGGGCAATTGTTCTTGTTATGTCCAATCTGACGGCATATGCTACAGTTTTTTCTATGACCTCCTTTGCTGATTTGTGTGTTATCCTTTCTCAACTCTCATTCTTCCAACCTTCTTTTTTTCCTTGGGTCTTCCTGGTAAGATCCTCTTATGTGGTGGATGGACGTTAGGATTGACTGAAAAGATGATGAATTGATATATTTCTTCATAAATGGATCTCCTGAAGCAGATTGGTATGAAGTCCTCAGCATTGACATTGATGAAATTCATTGCTGCAATAGCATGGCAACAAGGGATAGCAGTCAGACACCATTTCCTACAGCTGCAATGTTGAGCATCCACATTCACTGTGTACTTATCCATTTCTCGTTGAACCACCAACAGTGCAAGAAGTGATACAACACGGTTGCCTCCAACGATTACAACCAGAGGTAGAGGAAAAAGATTGGGACCGTAACATACCTATATAATGGGATTGCAGGAAGAAGAAGAAGATTGCAGCAACACCAATCGGGAATGGAGGAACAAGATTGTCAAAACTCATCAACTGCCCAAACATTCCTTACCAAAACCCTAGCTCACTTATTTATCCCCAAATATCTAATTGCCACACATGTACAGTACACGTAACACACCCTAATACAAACAGTGACACATGTACAATGCTCTGTTAATGATTTAAACGGCGTTACAGAAAAGGACCAAATAAAACATGAATTGCAAAAATGAGGACCATTTTAAACATTCGGTAAAAATGAGGACCATTTTAAACATTCTGTCAAAATGAGGACCATCCGCAACAAACACTACGAAAATGAGGACCAAAAATGTATTTAAGCCTAAAATTAATTTATAGTATATAAGTAGATGAAAATATATCATTTTGCAAACCTTAATTTGTAAAATTAATTTAGATTTAATTTTCACTTCTTAATAAATTTTTTATCTCTTATCTACGACCATAGTGTGTGGTAGAGAAATTGAAAATCTAAATTATTTTGTAAAAAAGAAAATTCCGATGTTTGTAGGAATCTGTGTCATGCAGCTCAAAACTATTTGTAATAAACTGTATTGCAAATATGATATAAAATAAGAAAAGAAAAAGTAACCAAAGAATGATGGAATAGTTTTGTGAGGAACAGCAACCTTAGATATGCAGTGAAGAGTTAGCTTAATAGTGGCGTGAGAGTTAGGTTGGACACCACTTACCCAATTTATAAAGACAAAGAACAAAAAAAACAACTCTCAAAAAAGGATAACTTTTCAAACATGAAATATTCATATACCTCTTAAAAGGCTACGGTGGTAGTTTTCCTGCTATCTCTTTTTTCTTTAATAGTTTTACAATGTGACATAATTTAAATATTATAAACGAAAATTTCACTTTAACATTAAGTGACTAAGATGAATGTTTAATTTAATTTTTTAAGTTTTATATTTAAACATACACAGTAATACACATTATTAAATTTAGTGTTTCCAATTTAAGAAAAAATGAAAGGTGAAATTGTGAAGAATGGCATCATTTTCTCGCCCATCTCTATATCATCTCCTCCATGCACCACTCACCATTGATCTCCTTCCAAGCTATCAGAAGGGCAACAATTTAGATTTTTTTATTTCATATTTTTCTCTATAGATATCCAACTTATATATATATATATATATATATATATATAACTCAAACTAGACTGCAAATATGGAATGGATATTCCAGCTTAATTGAATCACCTTTTTATGTTGCATTAAATATATTTTTATGTGGTTAACACTTAACATAAGAATATATGTCTTTTAACTTTTTTTAAAATATTAATATATTTAAATTACTTAAGTATTCTAACTTCATAGAAGGATCTGACCCAAGGAATCGTACCACTTGGACATTATTCCCTTTTTTAGTTTTTTTTTAAAGAACTTATATACATTATTATCGGGATGATAAAAATAATATGTCTTGAAAAGTTTCACATCGTCTAAGATAACTTATGGAGTAGGTGTTAGTGACTATATAATGAGCTCTAAGTCCATGATGTTCCTTGTCTTGGTCAAATACACTTTAAGTTATATTTGACTTTTCTTATACATAAAAGGGTAGTCTATGTGTTGTATAAATTTTTACATAATATTATGATCGTGATTTTTCTTCGATTTTTGGATTTTCACATTATATTCATGTGTTTCTTATTTTTTTATCTTATTTCTCCGTTAATAAAAATATTTCTCTATTAGAAAAGTTATTCTTAGGAATAAAAATCATAATATTGTTAATAAAGTGATTATTGAGAATAAAAATCGTAATATTCTTAATTGATGATATTTTTTTCGACAGATAAAACAAAAAATTATATGCAATGTTAGATTACTTATTTTTTATACGTGAAAGGTTTTACTTTAGATAATATCATAATATTCTGAATAGGTTGACACATTGAAATTTCATTAATCACACTAGAGTTAAAAATACATTAATAAAGGACAAGAGCGAAAACAAAAACACATTTTTTTTATCGATAATTGTTAACCAGGGAATCGAAAAATCATGCTCCGTTAAGGGTAGATAAAATTGTTGTGCTACTAATCTTTAACGTGTCACAAATATTTAAAGAATGTCCGATTGTAATCGAAAGAATACTTAATTTAGAAATAGATTCCAAAAGTGATTTTATTTGGTAGGATGAGAAAATATTTTTAGAAATCAATTTGGACTGCTGAAATATATATTTGTTTCAAATTATTTTAAGACATTAGGTGTATAGATTCATCAGAAAATTACTATTTTATCTTTTGAATTAAATAAACACATTTGAGATTAATGTGTTGAAAATTGCGGTGGAAGGAAAACATTTTTAAAGTATCTCAAAATTTTTAAAAATAATTCTTATTAATTTGAACAACCTGAGACTTCCCGAATATATATAACAATACAAGCCTGTGCGTGGAAATCACACTACAAAGTGTGCTTACAATCTGCACCATCTAAACAAATTGTTTAGACAATAATTCAACTAATTCTGAATTTCAACTTAGGTTAATATATTTCTTTTTTTTTTTACATGTGTTTTATACATCTATTTCTATTCTATTCTATTATATTTTTCTGTGAGCATTATTACACGGACACTTCAACAATATATTACATTCTTTTAATTGTTTTCTCTCATTATCATTATGAATATCCCATCACTTATCATATATTTTACACTTTTTTTTTTAATTAACTATAAAATTTCTTTCTTTCTCTTTTTTATTTCCGCTCCCTCTTCCATCACTCTAGTAAAACATAATGCTTTTCCTTAACATTAAAAAAAAATAGCAGTATTAACGAAAAACATCTTGTATGTCATCTGTGTCCGGAGCTTAAAAATTTCTTCGAATCCTTCAATTTTACACATCATCGTTTCTGATCCATCATGCATGATGAAAAATAAATGCAATTAGCAAATATTTATACAAAAGTGAAATTTGATTGCAGATGACTAAAAATATAGATACAGCAGAAGAGCTACGTATACATAAAGGGTGAAATAATTAATAATCAGAACATATGTATAACAATAAACCGACCAACAGAGTGGAAAACAAAACACCCAAGTTAATGTCACAATCAAATGGACAAAGTCCAAAATGAAAGACTCAAACACCTAACTCAATGAAAAGAAACCACCCCAGCAAGAGTTGAAGGAAGTACACAAACACAGTAGCAGAGGGTACCCTGCCCGAAAGCCCTTGCAATTGGTGACTATGTAAATATATATATATATATA
>Ga0209589_1000330_pt1 | contig 62098 bp, 16 predicted proteins | sample CowpeawhiteBW_FD_187525 | JGI IMG/M metagenome (GOLD analysis project Ga0209589, IMG submission 187525) | Root nodule microbial communities of legume samples collected from California USA - Cow pea white BW (SPAdes) (version 2) | ecosystem: Host-associated > Plants > Roots > Nodule | place: USA... | reverse complement strand
ATATATATATATATATATATATATATATATATATATATATATATATATATATATATATATATATATATATATAAAGGGTAACATAGAAACTATAAACAAAATTATAAACTTATATCCGTCAGAGAATTAAGTACTAGGAGCCTAAATTACTTTGATAGTTTTAAATTTAAAGAATTTAGATTGAAATGCTAAATAAGATAAAGTCACATGAATTTTGAGTTTTTATATCACACACTACATTCATATGTAAATTATAATCTTGTGAGTAAAAATAAGAACCCAATGATAAAAATAAACTAGATCACGTTCAGTTTATTTTTAAACAAATAGAAGTGGAAATGTTATCGCTACCTAAGCTTTTATAAATTAATTAAATTCTTTTATAAATTTTTAATCCATAACTCATCTTCATTAATTTTTATTTTTCAAAAGCAAAGGAAGGACACAACAACACAAAACCTAAACTAATTAGATGGTCTAATCTTACATATAAAAGCTATTTTCAAAATAAAGTATTTATGTAAATATTTAAAAAATAAAAATCCAAACCTATGAACAAAGTAAGCTTGAGTTCAAGTTTGAAATATGTAAAACATAACAAACTTATATGATTTGTCACATTCTTATAACAACATATCATTAATTTGTTATCATGTGTTTTTCTTTTATATTACTTCCAATAAATTATTTTTAAGGCATTTGGAAATTTTAAAAACAATTAGATGTCAATTTTAAAATACTATATCAATATCTTGGAACATAATCAAAACATCTAAATAAAATAATTTTAAGTTTGAAATACATATCTATACCTCTCTATATATATAATTCATTCTTTTATATATATTTCATAATTTTAATTTTAACCTTTAAAATATTAATTGACTTTTTAGTAGTAACCGTTAGATTAAAAAAAAATATAAAGTACAAATTAAGAATAGAAAACCGGTTTAATAAAATGGATCATTAACGGATCAAAGAAACATGATCAGATAGAGCGAAAACATTTTATTTTTCACCCTTAATTCAATCCCGCAAACCAATCATTTCAGTAATTTGGTGTTTCTTGAATCTTTAGTTTAATTGAAATATTTTAAAATTTAAAATAGATTAAACGTTAACAAAAATACTAAAAAATGCTGAAGTTGTTTATAGACAAAAAAAGGTGTATTAAATTAAAATACAATTTTTGTGATCACAGTTTGAAATATATTATATTTACTATGATTACAATAACATACATTACAGTGAAAGAAAAATGAAAGTTTGTATTTATAAGTGGGTAGAAGAATCTTAGCATATTGGTAGAGGAGAACCATTCCACTTCTTTAGGCAATCCATCATAGGATCAATAAACTTTCCTTCACATAATGCAGTAAAAACCTTGTCACATTCCTCACCAGGTGACTTCACCTTCTCCCCTGTTAGCAAACTTGTACCCAAGCTTTCTCTCACAAACTTATATAATGGGTAAGACCTGCATTCTTTAATTCTATTAGGAATACTTGAATTTCCATTCTCAACTTCAACCCTAGCATTTTCTACCTCCTTGGGCAAAAGGGTTATGAGTTCTTCCTCAAAGGCTCTTATCTTATGGAAGATTGAGGTACTTGAACTTGCCTCTTTCTCACCATTTTGCAATGCATGATCAACCAGAACTGATCTCAGCTTTTGCATCAAAGGGTAAGTTACACTACAGGGGTCATCAATGTAAGCGAAGACGTATTCATGATCAACAATTTTAAGCAAGTCCTTCTCACAGAATCTAGAAGGGTGTAACTCACCATTGATGCCAGTTGTGAGAACTCTTTTGGCCACTTGACTCACAGCATTCTTAACAGCGTTCTTCATGTTTTCCTCTAAATGTCGTAGATCAATTGCTTGACATAATGCAACTAAAAAAGTGGAAGACATGAGCTTTAATATTTCTACTGCTTCAGCAGTCTTTCTTGAGGAAACCAAGCCTAAGGAATTCACATCTTGGTTATGTTGCTCAGCACTCTGCACGTGATTAGTTACAGGGTTGGCCAGATACTGAAGTTCTGAACAGTATGATGCCATTGCTATTTCAGCACCTTTGAATCCATAATCTAAGCTTGGATTGCGACCAGCTGTTAGATTTGAGGGTAAACCATTATTGTAGAAGTCATTCACAAGTTCAGAGAACTGGGCAAACATAAGCTTCCCAATTGATGCAATGGCCAAACGGGTGTTATCCATTGAAACACCAATTGGAGTACCTTGGAAATTACCCCCATGAAGTGCCTTGTTCCTTGAAACATCGATCAAGGGGTTATCATTAACAGAGTTTATCTCTCTTTCAATCATCTTGGTTGCATGTCTGATTACTTCAATCTGTGGTCCAAGCCATTGAGGTGATGTTCTAAGAGCATACCTATCTTGCTTTGGCTTTTGAAGTGGATCAATCTCATGTAACTTTTGTGCTTCCTTAATGTATGAGCTTCCATCTAGTATGTGTTCCATTATAGCTGCAGCTTCAATTTGACCAGGGTGGTGCTTCAATTTATGAGTCAAATGGTCTGTGAATTCTGGTTTTCCTTGCATAACTTCAGCAAAGATTGCAGACAAAACTTCAGAAAGAACAACAAGTAAGTTTGCCTCAAAAAGAACAATGGAAGCCAAACCAGATCCCACTGCAGTGCCATTAACCAGTGCCAAACCCTCTTTAGGTTGCAACTCAAAGAAACCTCCATCAATTTCAGCTAATTTAAAGGCATCTTTAGCATTGAGTACTTCTCCATTGGGTCCAATTGACTTGGAGTTTGGTCTTCCGATTAAAAGACCAGCAACATAGGACAAAGGAACCAAGTCACCTGATGCAGTGATTGTACCTCGTAGTGGAAGACATGGAGTTATGTTGTGATTTAAAAACTTGGTAATAGCCTCCATAATTTCGAATCTAATGCCTGAATATCCTTGAAGCAAAGTGTTAACCCTAACCAACATAGCTGCCCTTGTAGATGAATAAGGTAATGTATGAGAAGCCTCTGTACCATTACCGAAAATGCCGGCATTCAAAAATCTGTTAAAACAAAACCAATATTAATTATATCATGCGAGTGTGAATTATAAACTAAAATCACAACAAAATGACAAGAACTGCATAAATACACGTTCGGTGAACGGCAAACAGAACAAGGTGGTCTTTTTCCAAATGTTTCATACTAAGTCAAATAATTGCGTTCATAAAAGTCCAAGTTCATTAAAATAACAATCTCAATCATTTAAAGCCACTCAATCTCTAAGAATTCATAGATAACTCCGACATAGCCATTTAATATAACAACTGGTTGAAACATGCATTAGAGTGTTGTCCTTGTTTTCCTTTTTTCATGACTATAAAACAGTAATGAAAGGAAAAGGCAAATAGAACATTAAATGTAGAATAAGGTTGTGGGATGAATGGTTATGGTGTTTTCCACGTAGATGGGCCTAACGAAGAACCGTAAAATCGGTTACTAATTAATGTTATGACATTCACGATAACATTTTTTATCTAAAAAGGTTTATAGTTTTATTTATATTTATTTATTAAGATCACAAACTTTTCAGACAACTTCACATGCGGTCTGATATTGTCTTACTTCTAATTCTCGTTCATTTCTTTAATACTTATTCGTACAGTATTGTCTTCATGTACAAATTTCGTGACCATGATTTGACTTTTAGTTGGATTATATCAGCTCAAAGACAAACGACAGAAGAAAAATTAAGAAATGCCAAGTCATCTCTTCGTTTTCTGTGACTAGGATTTTTTGTTTATTTTCCGGACTTAATACACCGGTTTCCTCCCAAACTGGTCTTATTTTATAGGTTTAATCAATTATATAACTCATTTTTTTTATATGTGTTAGTTTAATATTTATTTTATTTTTAAAGGATATTAATTAAATCTTAACTTTAAAAAGTATTTCAATTAAATTTGTTTCAGAATAAAATTATTAATACAGTTGAACTTTATTTATTATTTATGATTTTTATCACTAAATTTTAATATAAATATTAATACTTAATTTTATAAATCATCTTAAATATTAATATCGTTAATCGCATTAATAATTTTGTTATACAAATACTTAATTAAGATGTCTTTTCAAAAGTTGAGACTCAATTGACATCTTTCTAATAATAAATACTAAACTAATATATAAAGAAAAGTGAGTATCATCTTATTAATTAAATCTATTTGATATTTTTAATATTAGACCATTATGACTTTTTCTTGCATTTATATAACAACGATAATAATAGTAAACATATTCAACACGTAGATAATGACTTATTTGTTCATATTTCAGATAAATATTAATGTAAGCATGGTTTTCTTAATTATACTTATCATTTTTATTTAAAGGGACATTTTTATACCTTTGTATCAATCCCTAACTTTTGTATCTATAAAACCAAACACATCGTGGAATGGAGACCACTCACCTTGTGCTAGGGTCGCCGGCCTAGAATAAGAAACAGAGAAATGTAATTCGGGAAAGGGTGATCAATGCTTCGTAGAAAACATGCATTTTTTTATACGTTTATTTCAATTTAGTGTTTTTGAGTAATGTAAAATATAAAAATTTTATTTTTAAAATTTATAAAAACTTACTTCCACATCCATTTATTCGAAAAATAAAAGTATAGGCTATTTTTTAATTTTAAATTAAAACATTTTAATTAAAAAAAATTAAACTCACAAACCTACCATATTAATTAAAATTAGACATGTTTCACGTTTGAGATATATTGGTTTCACAGAGGAATGAATTCTGCGAGATATTGTCTGGTCAATAAACATCAAGGTACCCACAACAACAGCAAAGTTAATACTAGGGAAATATATAATTTTTATACTTAAAATAGAATAAGGTTATTTTTAATTTAATTATTTATAGAATAAAATAGTAAAACTTTATCCAATTTAAATTTTTAAACATTTAATTATCTAGAAAAGGTGTCCCACCCTCAAGGACAAAATTTTAGGATAACACTCTCCGTCACTGACTCAAAAGTAAATTTAGAATGGAATGTGATATGTTGATGCAGTTTTTTCCATTTTAAAATATTTGTCAGAAGTCTTTTAAATCTTTTGTTATTTAAAAAAGTCTGTTAAAATAAAGGCATTTACTGATAATATAAAATAACTTTATAACTATTTAAAAATAATAAAATTATGTATAATTGAGTTTAATATTAAGTATCTCAAAATTTTCTAATAGTTGGCCGCTTAAAATAAACACCTCATTTGTCTCAGCTACAAAAACTAGCTTCAATTATGAACCGACAAATAACCTTGTTTCTAAATTTACTCAACAGATTTAAGATATTCGTAAAAAAATTCTTAAAATATCCCAAGCCGGTTATTTATTTATTGACTTTTTGTAACCTTATATGATCTTTCATTTCCACAACTTTTTTATGTTACTCTTTTTTAAGTATTTCATTTCATAACATAATAACAGGAGTTTTCTCAACAACAACAAAAAAACATCATAGGAGTTTTTTTGTTTTTTTTTTCATCCTCTCTCCCTAACCTTCCAACCCTAATAAATAACTAATGCACCGAAACTAGAGGTTATTATAGAAGCGTTATGTTATGGATTCTTTAATCATGAAGTATAATTATTTATTTTTATCTCTTTTTTCATTTACTCTACTATATTTGATTTTATCTGAATTGTAATTCACGTTATTTTGGGACCGACCATGATGAGAATTTTTTTAATTAACAAATAATAAATGAAACTTGACGCAAGTAGAAAAATGACGCACCAGTGTCAAATCTAAAAAAAAAAATTATAGATGACGATCTCCACCTAATTGCTTCTTGCACATCACTGATAACCCACCTACTCCCCATGTACCCAAAACATTAAGTTATTCAGTTATAAGTATAAAAAAACACCAAACCCACCACAATATACTAGGTACAATTAATTAATCTACAAAAAATGATTGTTCATATAATTTAAAACTAATAATTTTATCATAAATTTAAATTCAGAGATAGTGTAAAATAAAAATCAAGAGATAGTGACGAATGAATGACCTGATGAGTTCGTTTTGGAGGGCACCACCTTGCTTGGTTCTCCGGTGTGAGGTTGCACCGAAGCCCGTGGTGACTCCGTAGCTATCGGTGCCTCTGCTCATGCTATCAATCACCCAATCACTGCTCGCCTTCACTCCCCGCCGGCTCTCCCCCGCGAGCTCCACCGTGACGCGGCGGTCATGGCAGGTGGCAACCGCCGCCACCTGAGACACGGTGAGGGTCTTCCCACCTAACGTGACCAAGGGGTTACGGTAGTCCTCCACCATGCGCTTCACCTCGTCCAGGTGGCTACCTTTCAAAGCTTCTGCAGCCATGCCCCAGTTAAGTGGGTCGCTGGCGCCATTGCAAAGGTTGAACGAACCATTGCCATTGCTGTGGCTTCCATTGGAATATTCCATCCTGAAAGATAGGAGTTATATGTGGAAAGAATCAAATTAAGGTTGTTTTTTTTTTTTTTTTTGTGAAGATGTTGTGTGTGAATAATAAATGTGTGGGGTTATAGGATGAAGATGTGCTAGGTGGATAGGTAGGTAGAGGGGAAGTTATGGGGAATTGGGAAGGAAGAAAATGCACAAATGTGGGATTGCACGAGAATGGGAAATGGAAAGTTTTTGTTTTGGGGAATGGGGAAGAAAAGTTTGCTGAAGAAAGTGGGGGAAAAGGGGTGTATATATAGATGGGTTGGTGACATTGAGTGTGGGTGGGTAAGCCGATGGGTTAGTTGAGAAGGGGGAGTGGCCGTTGGATGAGGGAGGGGAAAGGAGGGTTCGGATGGTGGCACGTGGAAGGGTGAAGTGTGTGTGTGAGGGAGAGTAGCTTTGGTAATGTAGGTGTTGGAATGGTGGGTCCAATCCAAGTTTTATTTGGTGGTGATTGGTCAATGTTGAGGTGAGTGAGATTAATATGAATTTTAAATTTATAAATTTAGAATTTCAAATAGATGATATAAAAAAAAAATACAACACTATGAATGTTATGATTTAAAGTGTTCAGACTTATTGAAAAGAACAATTACGTTATTAAATATTAGATGTTAAGCAAAAGGGTTGGTTATAATTATATAAATAAAATGTTTAATTAGTCGGATGGTATTCACTTTTATTTAGATGTCTCAATTTGGTGACCACTTTAAAAAATGTGTCAATTGAGTCTCAATTTTTGAAAAGATGTATCAATTAGGTCCTTTTCAGCAAAAGATTATTAACATCGTTAACGGTATTGATATTTAAAATGACTTACAAAATTAAATATTGATATTTATATTAAAATTTAGTGATAAAAGTTATGAATTAAGTTAACAACTTTAGTAATTTTTGTCTGAAAGAGACCTGATTAAGATATTTTTTTCAAAAGTTGGGATTAGATTGACACATTTTTAAAAGTGGATACCAAACTGACATATCTGAACAAAAGTAAGTATCATCCAATTAATTAAATCTAATTAAAAAAAATGTGATCGATCAAATTGGTGAAAAGAAAGTAAAAAGACAAAAAGTTGTAGTTATGTGAGAAAATAAAAGAGTAAAAGTAATTAAAATATAGTAAAAATAAATTGGAATGCCACAACCATGCATGTGGTGCACCATGAAAACAGATGTGCCAACTTTATGTGGAAAAATAGGTGCACGAATTAATGGTTCGCCTTCAATAATTTTACAATCATAATTGCTAATCTTACGATAATTGGGTTTAATTAAGAGAAAGAAAAAATAATATAGTCCATTGCCGGTGAAGTGTTCTAATTGACATTGGAATATATATTTTGATAGAAAAAGTTAAATTTGAGATTTCTTGTGGTTTGAGGATTACACGTTAGTAATCCATATTGGTTTGACAAGCAGAGGGATTAATGAGATGGTTGTTTCAACCATTGATTATTTTCTCTCTAACTCTAACCATATCAACTGCGTTGACTTTTTCTGTTGTTTATGTGAATATACACTGTAAAAGTTTTTCCAACCTGGAAAGGATAATAGAAATTTTGGATCCATAAACTTTGTCGTACCAAACAACCAAAGAAATATAATGACGTGGAAGATACCATTACTTAATTTTAAGCTTAACATGTTTTGAATGTTAAATAATATAACGCATCCTATTTTAGTACATATCACAAAAAGTAGGATTCATTATTGTGTAGTTAATTCATTAGCTTCTTTTACAGTTTAAGTGGTCTAATCTCATAAATAATTTATATATTCTTAATTGTAATAAACTGAAAACATAATGGAACAATGTATTTATCTTAATAGTAAGTGAATTAGTTCGATCCACCAGGTTGTTTAATATTTTATTAATGAAAGAAAAGTTTAATGGTTTTCTTTGGTGATGGTTTCATAATTCACTAAACAAGGAAGTGATCTTTATGTTTTGCTTTTACTTTTAAACTTTGTTTGTATATTTGTATTAAAGAAGAAAATCTTGTTTGTGTATTTCTATTAATTTTATGGATAAGAATTTTGTTTCTAATACATGCATGACCTCTTATTAACCAATATGGGAAATGTTGGTTATATGAAAAATAGAAAAACATATATTGAATTGAGCAATAAAGTATTGTCGTCATATAAGTATATGTTATAGGAAAGTTTAAAAATAACTTTATTTCTTAAGTGTAGGAATGAGTTGGTAACACCATTTTATCATATTGGTAAAGGTGTTCCATTCCACTCCTTTAGACAATTCAACATAGGATCAATAAATTTTCCTTCACACAATGCAACAAATACCTTGTTACATTCCTCTCCCGGTGACCTCACTTTTTCACCGGTTAGTAAAATTGTGCCCAAAGTGTCTCTCACAAACTTATATAATGAGTAAGATCTACATTTCTTAATTCGATTAGGAATACTAGGATTTCCATTCTCAATTTTAATCCTAGTACTTTCCACCTCCTTGGGCAAAAGAACTTTGAGCTCTTCCTCAAAAGCACTAATCTTTTGCAAAATTGATGAACTTGAACTTCCCACTTTGTCACCATTTTGTAATGCATGATCAATTAGGACTAACCTCAACTTTTGCATCAGTGGGTAGGTTGTCCTACAAGGGTCATCAATGTAAGCAAACACATGTTCACCATCAATAATTTTAAGCAAGTCCTCATTCAATCTAGAATGGTGTAACCCTTGATTAATGTCAACTGTGAGAACTTTCTTTGTCACTTGACTCACAACATTCTTCACAGTGTTCTTCAAGTTTTCCTCTAAATGTCGCAGATCAATTGCTTGACATAATGCAACTAAAAAAGTAGAAGACACGAGCTTTAAGATGTCTAATGCTTCAGCTGTCTTTCTTGAAGAAATTAAGCCTAACGAGTTCACCCCTTGGTTATGTTGCTCCGCACTCTGCACATGAGTTGTGACAGGATTTGCCAGGTATTGAAGTTCTGAACAATATGATGCCATTGCAACTTCTGCTCCTTTGAAGCCATAATCCAAGCTTGGGTTGTGACTAGCAGCTAAACTTGAAGGTAAACCATTATTGTATAAGTCATTCACAAGTTCAGTGAATTGGGCAAACATCAATTTTCCAATTGATGCTATGGCCAAACGAGTGTTATCCATTGAAACACCAATTGGGGTACCTTGGAAATTCCCACAATGAAGTGCCTTGTTCCTTGAAACATCAATTAAAGGGTTATCATTAACAGAATTTATCTCTCTTTCAATCATCTTTGTTGCATGTCTGATTACTTCAATTTGTGGCCCAAGCCATTGAGGTGATGTTCTAAGAGCATACCTATCTTGTTTTAGCTTTTGAAGTGGATCAATCTCATGTAACTTTTGTGCTTCCTTAACAAATGAACTTCCATCTAGTATGTGTTCCATTATAGCTGCAGCTTCAATTTGACCAGGGTGGTGCTTCAATTTATGAGTCAAATGGTCTGTGAATTCTGGTTTTCCATGCATAGCTTCAACAAAAATTGCAACCAAGACTTCTGAGAGGATGACAAGTAAGTTTGCTTCAAAAAGAACTATGGAAGCTAAGCCAGATCCAACTGCAGTTCCATTTACTAATGCCAAACCCTCTTTAGGTTGCAACTCAAAGAAACCTCCATCAATTCCTGCTAATTGAAAGGCCTCTCTAGCATTAAGAACTTCTCCATTATGTCCAATAGACTTGGAGTTTGGCCTACCAATTAAGAGACCAACAACATATGATAAAGGAATTATATCACCCGATGCAGTGATGGAGCCACGTAGTGGGAGACAGGGAGTTATGTTATGGTTCAGAAACTTGGCTATGGCTTCCATGATTTCAAATCTTATGCCTGAATATCCTTGAAGTAAGGTGTTGATCCTAACCAACATGGATGCTCTTGTAATTGAGTGAGGTAAAGTGTGACAAGATTCCTTATCGTTGCCAAAAATGCCAGCATTTAAAAATCTATTGCAACAAAATACTTATCAATACCCCAACCAAATTTATCTGAGTAACAAGATGTTAGAATTATGGTGCTTGATTTAGTCCCACATTGCTTAGAATAATGAGATGTGGTTCTCTATTTTACTATATAAGAGACTCTATGTAAGGCTTTAAGACACACCAAAAATTCAAAACACTTCCTAGTGTAGTCGTGGACGTAGGCATACACATTGTAGCCGAACCACGTTGAATTCTCTGTGTTTATTTTCTCTCCTTTATTCTTTCTTTTATTGCCTTGTTCCTAACACAAGAATCCACATGATAACTAATAAATACATATATTTAAAAGTATGTTCACTAAGTAATCACTGGTGCAAAATCACTCATTCACTTCACCGTACCTAGAGGAAAATGATAAAAAGAATGCGTGGTGATATTTTTAAAATAACTATCAAAGAGATGTAATTAAAATAGGATATTTATCTTGGATTGTACGTGAGTCTGGATATAAATATCAAGTTTAACGTTACCTAACACTATTTAAGGCTACCATCGTTTCTAGATTTAACTTTCAAAACACATGATTAATCTTAAAGTTTAATAACTAATTTGGTCCTCTACTTTTATTTGAACTTTAGGAAAGATTTCTAATATTTTAAAAATTAATATCATTGTCATTTTTGTTTGACTAACGTAAGATTGTGTTTGTACATGTAATGTATTAATGGGATAATTTTTTTTTAGTCTAAAAAAAAACTGTCACATGTCATGCCATTGTCACATGGTATGTTTGTTTTTAATTTAGTTTCTATTAATAATTTTGATTTAATTTAATCCTCTCTTTTTTTAATGAAGTAATTTGGCTATTTCCAATTCGAATCAAAATTATGAATAGTGAATTAAATTGAAAACAAACATTGTCATGTCACGGTCACATGGCACAACCATAACTAGACACGAGATATTTTTTTAGTTAAAAAAAGTTGAAAACTCCATCCATTAACATGTGACGTGTAAGGACATGATGTTAATGTCAATCTAACGGAATGAACCAAAATGAACTTTAAAAAAATAAAAAACTAAATTAGAAAAATTGAAGAAATTTTTGATAAATTCAAATAAAATTAAAAGACGAAATTAGATATTAAGTGTGATGTTAAATATCTTCTTTTAAAAATAACTTTTATACTATATATAATAAGATGTTCTAGAAGTTATTAATACCAAGTCATTTGTTTTAAATAATAATTTAAACAATTAAAAAATGTATACCTACGAGGTTTTAAAATTCCTTAAATAATTCCTTCACTTGCCGGTTGATATAATAATTTAATAATATTTTATTTATTTTCTACCACCTTTACGTAGAACCTTTACACAAACATATACCCCATTTATTGTTTGTTTCTCTTTTAATTTTTCATATAGTGACCAAGTTTGAAATGAAATTATAAAATGGTGTACATAAACAAATGACGATCATTATTTTTATCTTCTACTAATAGTTTGGAGAGACCATTTTGTCTCTTTTTTTTTGTTGCATTTTTTGTATTTAAATGATGACAATCATAGTAACAAGTATTTTGTATATTTTTGTCGTTACATCTTATTTTACTTTTTTTCTTTATTTAAACAGCATGTTCTTTTAAGATAATTGTTGGTGTAAACTTTATACTTTCTTCTAAAATCTTATTTGAAGGGAAAATTATATCCTTTCTATTACTTATAACATTATTTTTATGAATTTTGTATAAAGAAAGATTTATTAAAATAAAGTTACGTGGAATTAGAGAAAGAATGACCTGATGAGTTCGTTTCGGAGGGCAACACCATGGTTGGTTCTCCTGTAGGAGGTTCCACCGAAGCCTGTGGTGATCCCATACGTATCAACGCCGTTCACCAAACTCTGAGTCACCCAATCACTGCTACTTTTTACACCATGTCGGGCTTCCTCCGCCAGCTCCACCCTCACGCCGCCGTTAGCAACCGCCGCCACCTGAGACACGGTGAGGCTCTTCCCACCTACCGTCACCACGGGGTTACGGTATTCCTCCACCATGCGCTTCACCTCCTCAAGGTGGCTACCTCTCATAGCATCCGCAGCCATGCCCCAGTTAAGTGGGTCACTGTTACTGTAACCATTTCCATTCTTGCACTTTTCCTTTGAATATTCCATCCTAAAAAACACTGGTCGGATATACAGAAATTGTATATAGGACGTGGGACAAATCAAATTAAGGTTGTTTTGTTCGTGATTTGCACAATGTGGGATTTTCCTGGGTATAGAGAGAAACAATGGCAGGTATATATAGAGATCCATCAATGGAGGCAGTGAGTGAGTGCAGTATTTTATTTATTCATCATTGATCAGGGTGACAAGGCAAACATTATAAAAATAAATTTTCATTAATGTATACCACGTATTCGTACTTGTTTTGTAATAGTTTAGAGTGGATTTCCAGAATTTAAATTTGGAAAATTATAATTTAAATTTTAAAAGTTTGGATTCCAAAAAGATTGAAGTTAAAAGGATATGATACCTTTGACACCACTCAAAATTTTCGATCTCTTCCCACAACTATTTTTATCATTTTTTTTTAAGTTAAAGAATGATTTTGGTCATTGATTTTTGATAGTAAACTTAGAATTAATGTTTGAAATTTTGATATATTTTAATTTTTAAAATTTAAAAATAAATAAATATGATATTTTAATCTAATTACGTTAAATATTTTTGATAAAACAAATATATTTTATGATGTTATTTATCTTATTTATCCATTTGACACATTTATGTTGTAATATAAAAAAAAAACATGTTTAGTACATAAAAAAAGTTAATTCAATTGGTTAAAAATATGTGTATTCATTTTTAAAATTTAAATATTAAAATTTATCAAAGTTGATAAAAAAAAAATCAAACTTCGTACTAAAATTAAGAAACTAAAAATATATTTGATTTTTTTTATTTGATGTTTTATATTAAAAGATGTTAAATGTGTTTAATGAGAAGTAAAGTTTGTCAAAATAGTTTTTTTTTTCTAAAGTTAATCATTTACGACTTTTGCACATAATAATATAATAATAATAGTGGGTTGGGTAACCGATTTTCTGCCATTTGAGATTCAGTTAAATGAATATTTTGTAGAACAGTCATCTTGCAAATTATTCGAAGGCTTCTTTATTCAGTTGTGAAACTTTTCTCCCTTAACCTTAGCTTTACTTCTTCTATTTCTTTTAATTTTTTATATTAGCGTAAATATAGATACTATCGCGATTTTTTGAATTAAATTAATAATTGATGATATTATAACGTTATTAAGTTAATGAAAAAAATAAAAATATATTTATAAAAATTAAAATAAAATGTATGGAGAAAATATGAAAAAAATAATTGTTGATGAATAGTAAAAAAAAAAAGAAGAAGGGGATAAGTAAATAGTTTTATAAAAACTTGTAAAAATAACCGTTAATTTTTAAAAATTTAATAAATAATTAAATTGTAAAGGATAAAGTTTAAATTATGAAATGTGTACACAAAAGAGGGAATCCCCTTTATATATAGTTATAGATAATTCAAAGTGTTTCAAGACTAGGGAGTAAAACATGTCTGTCTAGGATATAGGAAACATATTTCAGGGCTTCTTCTCCATTTTCTCGTCTTTTGGACTTTTTACACATTACAGGTTTAAGAGCTTTGGTTAAGTGAGAAGGACTTTATTATAAAACTTAATAAAAAGTACACAATTTCTTACAAATTTATTATAAATGTTAACAATATTTTTATCATATTAATTTTTTTTATTAACATAAAAATATGGACACTAAATTTGCAGGGACTTATATTAATATATTTCCACTAGTACTATATAAATAATGTACTAAATCTCTGAGTTTTGTTGTGGTTTGAATTGTCCAAATGGGACGGATTTTTTAGGAGCAGGAAAGGGCATGACGAAGATCTCACAGAACAACAACTCAAACAATGAAAAAAAGTTGTCTGAAGAAGTATCAATCACCTAAACAAAACAATAGTAACGGATGACAAAATTTGAAACTACTATTTAATTAATTTTAAAAAATATGACATCTCAATTTACATTTACTACTAATAAAAAAAGTGTATTTAATTAAAGTTCAATATCTTCTTCATCCTTAATAAATTTTCTTCGATCTGTATAGTATTTTTTTAAATTAAATTATGTGACTATTAGTTTATCATTGCATTTTGTTGGTTTGTTAGTGTTCACAAAATATAGTTATATAATTAATATAAAAATATCGTTGCAACTAATGTGAACATACAAGTAACTTTAAAGTTAATTGCCTTATTAAAAATGTGTTGGATTAGGACTGTTCGATAATTTCTACATGTTGTCGAAGGAATTGTTCCTCACTATTATTTGTGCAACCTACATTTTTTAATGATAATAATAAAAATCACTCTTCATTATATAATATTCTCTAATTATTTATATTAATTATAAATAGGAATATCATCGGATAAGATCAATTACGATTAGTAATCCTGATAGTAGTTTCTCACATTCTACCCACTAAATAAATATGTCTCGTATCTGTTCTCGTATTTATGCAGATATCTATATATATTTTTAATATTCACATATATTTGTGAGTATTTACAAAAAAAAAATTAAAATATTTAACAACTTATTTTAATCGTAAATTCAAATAAAATACAATACATAACATTCATAAATTTCAAACAAAATCTAAGTAATTATTTAAATAATCTTGAATGACAATTTATAAAGAAATATAAATTTTTTAAAACCAATTAATAAAAAATAACTAATTCAAAATCAATATGTTAACATTTTAATTATTTTTTTAAATTTAAATTATAGTATAGCAGGTACGGGAATCCACATACGAGTACGGATACTATGATACTCGTACCTCCATTAACATGCGGGTATAAAAAATATCTGTATCCGTTACTCACAAATAACTATTAGCAATATCAATTTCCTACCTATTGCAGATTTTATTTGCGAATACTTATAGATATAAAAAAAAATTTATATCTCTAATTACGAACCTCCTAATTTTAATAATATAGAGACAAACAAGTAAGCAAATATAATAGGATAAAATAACAAACACATTTATTAGAAAAATTAGTCTTCAAATATTTAATTAAAAAATATAAAAATTTTGAGAGAACTTGAAACTAAAAATATAAGTAGAAAATATAGTTTGTTACGTCATAAATTAATCAATGTCATTAAACCAGCAAAACATCGTACATTTATTTATAAAATATGATATAAAATTTGTAAAAAAATATTATAAAAGAGAAATTCAATTTTATTTCAAAGTTTAAAAACTAAAGTATAATTAATCCATTATAAGATAATTGATAAAACAATTCATATCAATTTGTAAACATCAATTAATTTTAAATTTTAAATGTATTTTAAAAATTATATTTTTTTCCTCAAATCACTAGTTCTGACACATCTTTTGAAAAAATGTAGTCAAGTAACTTCAATTCAAATTATTTTGACTTAGGACTATAAATGATTAAATCTAGTTGGAATTATTTGAAGAAGTGTTTAACTAACCATCTTACTTTTATAATTTTCACTAAATCATTATCGATTGTTTGTTTGATTCATGGAAAAGTTTTATCATCCACAAAAGAAAAGCCACCCAACCCTTTAATTAACCCTTACTGAAATGATCCACTATGTTCAAAATAATTGTAGGTTGTGATTCCACTTCCATAATTTTCTGTGAAAAGCACAACAACACAAAGCTCTGTCATTAAGCACTCAAATCTTCTAAACATCAAAACAAAATTCTTTTTATGACAATTTGTTTCTTCAACCCTTTATTTTTCATCATTATGCATAACTTATGTTTTGGACAACTTATGTACTCATAAGTGATTTCCAGTGTCAGAAAACACTCATCAACCCCGTTTCTATTTTAGCAAAAGTTGCTTTGTAGTATTTGATTGATAGCAAACAGTGGAGTAGTCAAAGTATCATCGTTTTAAATCATCAGAAAATGATTTTTTATTATTAAATTTTGGTAACTTTTTTTCACAATTTTAGTTATCATATTTTAAGTGAATTTTTATTTTTTTACTCGATTTTCAATATTTTAAAACTATTTAGAAAATAACATCTCATGTTAATAGTCAAAGTATCATTGTCCTAAATTATTGTTGTTTATTTACTATTCAAAATATTATGAAATACCTTAAAAAATAATCATGAACAAAACGAAACGAAAAAGTCAGCTTAAGAAAACTGCAAACATAATTCACAGAGAAAAATCTCAGTTTTTTAGTAAATTTTAAAATTGAAAAAGAAAGAAGACAAAAGAAAAAGAAGGAAAAGCGATGTTCCCTAATGTCTCATAATTGATTATTTAAATAATTAGTTATATGTAACTCAATCAATTATGAAGAATATTTTAAATATAAGAAGATTTTTTTCTTTAAAGGGATGGAACCAAATTCATTGTTTGAATTGGATTTCACTACCAACAGGTAACAGATGTGAATGAGGATCATAAATTCTTTTATCACAAAACAAATGCATTTGGTTTGTTTGGTATTGGAATACCATCTTGTGTTGTGAGGTGCATGTCTTCAGCATGATCTAAAAATATTAATGGACCAAACTTTATCGATATTAGTTCAATATTTACTATAGATGTCAATTTAATTCTTAATTTTTTCATGATATTGACTATTTTTTAAATAAAATATTAAATTAGTTTTTACTTATCTTGAATTAAGAAAGCAGAAACTAGAAAGTTCAAAAAATAAATATTAAAACCTCTTCGGAATCTAACCAATAAATCACACCGAAAATTGAAATCTGATCAATAAAATACACTAAAAATCATAATATAGTTTCAGAGACAAAAACACACTTCATGCATTAACTTCTTTTCTAATTTCTTGCATGCTTATTTTTAAAGATATGAGAAAAAAAAATGAATATTTGAAAGGGAAGATAGAAGACCTTTACTTTTGCTCCACTTTACTTTCTAATAGGAAAGAAAAAATAATTGGCTTTGAATAATAATATGCATTTGTATTATTGTAAATGCAAAGGAATGGGATTTCTTTTCTGTTCAAATTTCATTTAGTATCATTTAGTTAGTAAATTTAACATCTGAACTTATATTATATATACACTCTCATTTAAACTCTTATATATATATATATATATATATATATATATATATATATATATATATATATATATATATATATATATATATATATGATTTATTTAGTAAAATAGAATTTAATCTATATTGATTTGCTACTTCAAAACCTAATCTTCGTATTTTTGTTTGGATTGAACGGTGAATGAATAAACAAAAATAAAAAACGAAGTTGTTTAAATTAAGAAAAAAGAATAAGAAATAAAATAAATAAATAGAAATTTGATTGTTCAGCGAACTAATGGGAAGGGACAAATTAAAAAAAATGTAAATTAATTAAGAAACACAATAAAATATCAAAATATTTTTAGATACATTTAATAAAAGTAAACATAAAATTAAAATTAAAAGAGAATTAATTATAAAATAATTATTTTATAAGGTTACAAATAGTGTAATTTTAAGTGTAATTTTTTAAGAAATTATAACTATATATTATTTGTTTTCTAGCTATCAATTTAAAATGTGAAAATATAACAAAATTATTTTTTTATTTAGTATATTAAATTTATATTTTTTATAAAATTAAATACTATCATTAAAATAATTGATTATATAAAATAGTAAAATTTATTTCATTTTATTTATTATAATACTTTTTATTTATGTATTTACGGAACGAAATGCACACGATGAATACTTCATAAAAAAATCTTTTCGTCACTCTTCAATCTCTAATTCGATGTGTATTCAAGTGGAGATATCATCAAAGTTCGAGAATTTACCTAGTTGAGTTTGGATCACGTAAATAATACCTTGATTAGTTTGTTTAATTATCTCCTAATCACATTTAAACTCTTAATCTGTGCTGATTACATTTTATCATTATTAGTCTTGGCCATAATCTCATTGTGCATGATATTTTGTTATTTGAGATGACCTCATTAATTCACGACACAATCTAATATAATATCAAGAAGTCTAAGATGATCATGGATACGTAGGTCAAAATAGTATTGAGTACGTGGTATGAGATGATTTCAAATATATATAATACACTTTTTATTATGTCATAATAAATCATAATTATTTTACTATATTTACTTAATTATAATAAAATATTTATATATAAAATTATATTTAAAAATATAATTAAATGTGTAGTAAATATTGTATTAATATTTGTTACGCTATAACATAATTAATTAGTTACGTTTGCCTTTTTTTTAAATTTTTTCACAAATTTTGATAAAAATATAAAATAATATTTTATGGGGTTTTAATATTTTCGGATTTTGATTTTAGAGTTGTGTTCGCTTGTCTCTATGTTTCCACTCATGTAAAACAAATAGATTAATATTAATAAAGTAAAAGGAGTTGAAGACTTTAAATGTTATTTAGAGTTTACAAAAATCGCATAAGGAGAATAGTCCATTTATATTAAAATTAAAAATATAAAATTTTAAATTCATATTTAAAAAATTGTCATACTTTTAAAGATATTTTTCGTTTTTATTTTTGACTTCACTTTATATTTTTGAAGAATATGTTTATTATTTCATTGATTAAAGCTCACCTTAAAGATTCTGATAGGGAGTAAAATATTATTATCCAATCCAAAGTTGTTTTTTAGCAATTTCTCTTTACGAAGGGATTGGATTTTTAGGAATAGGACTTGCATATGTCATACCATTGTTAGACCATCACCGTAAAACAATGTTCACATTATTTATTAGAGTTTTATGTGTAGAAGTTTAGTTTTATTTATTTAATAAAATTTGTTGGTCATGTTTGAATTGGTTTGAGTTTCAACTTTAATGATTTAAAGATGTGTGTTTATTTATGAGTTTAACAAGAGTTCAAGTTATATTCGTACAAATTAAAGTCACGTTGATATTTTAAGATATATAAAAGTACAAATTGTTATACTCATTTTCTGAAAAGGTTCGAAAACAAGTTGGTTATGCCATCTAATTTTATGATATTTTCGCCACAATGACATATTTTTGTTAAGCGAAAATATATTAAAATTTTAGTTTTTGTTATTAGCTCTATTTTAGTTCAAGTAAATATTTTTCGTTCAAGTGAAAATGGAGTACAAATGTGTTTCTCTTTTCGTTATATTTTTGTCCAAATAAAAAGTTTTCACTCAAATAAAAATAATTTAGGCTCAAACTATAATTTTTTTTCTGTTGATTATATATATAGAGAGAGATGTGTAATGAAAGTTTTTTCTTCTTCTTTAAAATGAACTTCTAGCTTACATTATTTGATTATTTGATGTGATTGTATTGTTTATAATTTATACTAATCATGTGTTATAAGAAAATATATAATGTTTTAAGAGAACAGTAATAAAAAATAGTTGAAGACAAAGAAAATAAAATTTACATTCTGTAATTGTTTACTTTCCACAAAAATAGTTAAAAATAAAGAAAATAAAAATTATATTTTGTAATTATTTACTTTTCACAGTAAAAAAAAAATATTTTAAGAAAATGTTAAAGGATAATCTAAATTTATGAGAACTCGGATAGTTTTTTTTAATTGTAATTTGTATATAACGATTTTTTTTCAACTAAATAATTATCATAATTTATTATTCCCTATGAACTATAATATATAATGATTGAGGTAACTATTTTTACAGGAGTAACAATGTGGCTAAGTCCGATTTGTTTTGACATATCCTACACTTAGCTCGTAAATGTAAGTTAGGTTTGTCAACTCAACATAAGTTATAGCATGTGGATTGGTCTTTTTTAAAAAAAAAAAAACTTATGATAAAGTTTTTAATATATAGTTTTTAATATACAGTAAATTGGGAAATTTTAACAAGTTCACAAAATTAAACAAATTGAGAAGTTTGATAATAAATTAATCATTCAACATTTTCATCATATTTATAATTTTAATTTGACATACAGAATGTATTCTTCAAATTTTAGCACATGCAAAAATACATAAGTGCAATCTTTTTTATGCAAACCGCAGACCAACATACTTGGGTAACAAGTTATATGGATCGGACTTCGACAGATAGACAAATTCAATATCTTAACCTATTCCACATTTTGTATGGACTTGCGAGTCAGTCCGCCGAATCAAATTCACATTGTCATCCCTAATTATGCAACATTCATCTCAACTAATGGACGTAGGAAAAGACAATGTCATGTTAGTTGACAACAAATAATCTAGCATAGAGGGGGGTTGGGATCCCCTTAACTTTTTCTCCAAATTTGCAAGACAAATATTTTTATTAGGTATCTGAATTTAATAATAAATTAAATGATTATTTTTGTATTAATTAAAAATAATAATTAAGTTCACTTAACATATTTTAAAAATTATTAAAAATATATTTATGGAAAATAATATTAGACGTAAAGATTTTTCTTTAAAATTATAATATTATATAAAAGTTAAAATTAATTTTTTTATATATTTATGTCTATAAAAAATAAATATTTTTTAATATATTTGAGTATGAAAGTGAGACTCAAGTGTCATTTTTTTTACAATGTTGTTATTTTGATGGTAATAATATATTATTTTCTTTTTAGATTAATATTTTATTTCTTCCATACAGTCTTCATTTTAGATATATTATTATTTCATTTTTGAAAATTTTTCAAATTATTCCTTTTCATATTTTATTATAAGCCATCATTTTTATTTTAAACACTTGAAATAATTGTATTTGCAATCAACTTTTCCTAATAACAACCAACATTTTGTTGGTCTACTACCCGTTTCTTTTTAAGCACAGTTTTAGTTTAGTATTGCAGATAAAGCAAATTTACAAATATCATATGGAGGACTGATGACTGAAATTTTGAAGTACACAATAGATACACAAGATTATATAATTAAGTTTCGGAAAAACATATTCAAGATGATAAAATGATACACATTATTATTGTGAATAATAATACATCGAATAACATAAGAAAATATAATGAAAAATATATTTATCGTTTCTTCCGAAATAAACAAAAAGAAAAATAGGACATTTTCAAATACAATCCTACTATGCTAGCTTGGTCTATAGATTAAACTTTTATTCCCCTATTTGCGTAAGCTTTGTCATTTCTTTTTCCGATTAATTTCCACTTTTAAGTCTCACAATTCTTAGAATATGCATGCAAAAAGTGAATTTTATTGAAATTTTGTGGAATTGCCAAATTGACTTTAGGGGCCTTTCTCTCCTTCAAAGAGACGCAGTGGAAGCAAATGATCCGGGGTCTTTCTTCCTACACCACCTCTAAGTATTTCTTTTGCACCTCCAAATTTTTTTTAAATTTCCAAAAAGTCCTTAGACCATTTAAGAAACCCACGGACATCACACTTCCAAAATTACTTCTGGATATCGACTTTCAGAAGTCAAACTATATGATTTCCGGAAGTCAAAATATATCACCGAAAGTCAACTTTCAGAAGTCAAAATATATCACCAGAAGTCGACTTCCGAAAGTCAATTTTCGGAAGTCAAAATATATTACCGGAAGTCAACTTCCGGAAATCAAAATCACCGGAAGTCAAAAAATATTACCAGAAGTCGACTTTCGGAAGTCAAAAATTGAATTCTATTTTAAATATTTTTAATTCTTTTTTGACTTCCGGTATTATTTTTTGACTTCCGGAAGTCGACTTTCGGTAATGATTTTTTACTTCCGTAAGCCGACTTCCAGTAATGTTTTTTGACTTTCGGAAGTCAACTTCCGGTAATAATTTTTATTTTTGACTTCTGGAAGTCGACTTTTAGTGATACATTTTGACTTATGAAGAAAGTCGACTTCTGGTGATATATTTTGACTTCCAAAAGTCGACTTCTGGTGATATATTTTGACTTCCGAAAGTCGACTTCCACTGATATATTTTGACTTCCGAAAGTCAACTTCCATGATATATTTTGACTTTCGAAAGTCATATATTTTGACTTCCGGAAGTCGATATAATTTTAGGGGTGTGGTGTCTGTAAGTTTCCTTAAATGATTAAAAGGTTTTTTGAAAATTTAAAGAAATTTTGAAGGAGTAGAAGAAATTTTGGAGGTGCAGAAAGAAAGACCCAATGATCCGAGTATATTGGGCTATACAGAGGCCAGGTCAAGGCCCTGTTATTATGGGCTCAGTTTTGAGAAGGATGGTAGAAAAGATTTTGCATTTCAATTTTTCTTCCTACACTCCTAATATTACTAACTGCACTTCCATATTAATTTAAAAAAACTAAAATATTCTCATTTCATTGTACCACGCTGCTCTTGCTCCAGCACTGTCATAAGAAGAAAGAGTATTCATTTAAAAGAAAAAAAGAAAAAAAAGTCATTTTTTTATAAAGCTCACTTTATAATACATATATTTTGAAAAGTTTATTTTGGAAAAATTGTTCAGAAAGGTATATATATATATATATATATATATATATATATATATATATATATATATATATATATATATATATATATATATTCTGGAAAGTTTAATATAGAAATTTTGTTTTCGAAAGTTGATTTCATAATGCATTTCATTTGTTCTGAAAATTTTTACGATAAAATTTTGTTTTGAAAATTTTGTTCTAAAAATAATTTTTCAGAAATTATGTTCCAAAAAGTCTCAAAAAATTGCTTTGAAATTTTTCTACAACAAATAATGCTGGAACTCACTTTTACAAATGATAAAAATGATTATTTTGAAAATTTTTGAAGGTACAATTAGAAATTATGGGTTGCAGTAAGGAAAAATCTTTGCAGTTCTTCTTTTTTTCTCTATTTCTCTTTGCACCACCATTTTTTTTAACAAAAAATAAAATAAAATTCATAAACTGATTTCCGAAGAGCATTTTTGAGAACTTGCAATTTAATACTCTGAAAGCGAAACTATTTTTTAATATGCAGTTTAACTACCAAAAGAAACTAGTTTCTGAAAATGACTTAATATGGTTATTTTATGTTATGTTCCTTTCTAAATAACTTAAAAGTTGAACAACGTGATAAATAAAACATGAGAAAATATTTTGACACAGTTGCGATAAAAAAAACACACACACAAAATAAATAAATAAATAAATCACACGCAAGCTTTCTTGTCAATATCTATATGTGACGCTATTGTCAATAAAGATGGTAAAACTAGAAAAATATGTGTTTTCAAAGAGGATGCAATCATCCTATATGTTTTACATGCTATAAGGTGATTTTAATGCACACTTTTTCCCTCTTTTCGTTTCTTTTTACAAAATATTCTTTCAAAAACTAGTTTCAGTTGGAAAATTGTGTTGGAGCACTAATTAAAGTCTTACATTAGACAAAAATAATATGTAAAAAAACAACGTACTTATAACAAAATTTTAGTCAAAAAATCTATTATAAACTCTCATACAATTACTTATTAATAAGTTGTATTTAATTTAAGAAAAACGTTCTGAAATTAGTTTTTTTTTTTAATGGCCAAAAAGTAGCTTAAGCGTGTAAAGAGGTAATATTTTTGGTTTTGTGTCGATGCATTAACCATTGCTGGCACCATTGTCAACAACTCTAACCAAACCCTAAAAGTCAAACGTAACATGCTTTAAGGATGTTATGTTTTTAAGACTTAAGAGATGAAAATTCAATTGCCTTCATATCTGACTAAAATCTGATGTCATAATAGAAAACTTGCACGCATCATAATATGAAAAATATTTTCTGATTCACTATGTTGCTCAATTATACTTTATATTTTGATCTTTTTTTTCTTCGAGTTGCGAAAATTTACTACTATTAGTATTAATTAACAAAAACAGAAAATAAACCAAATACCATGAAAGATACGAAGTACGCATGAATTTGATTACAAGTTAAAAGCATGTTTACGATATCAACCATAGTGAGTGGTTCACCAACCTTAAGTGATTAAAGTAATAAGCAATCATAAATCCATAAACTTTACAATATTTTCAAACTTTTTGTTCCATTTGTCATTAGTTCATCGAAAGACTATTTTTTTTTTTTTATCAATATTTCACGTAGCTTACCTTTTGGCAATGCTTGCAAATAAAAGACTTAGTCAACATTACTCCAATAGTTCTACCCAGGTCGACACTGATTTACTTCACCATCAACATTAACATAATAATATTGCATATATTTTATTATGTTTATTAGTAAAAGATCGTGTATTTAATTATTTTTCTTAGTAAGTTTGCTTAAGATTGAGATTTAGTTGAACCCATCAAACTATTAAACCATCTATTACGTATGTGATCAGACCTTATATGATGTGTGAGTCATTTTATATTTGTTTTGGTTGAAAAACACATATGAAATTGTTATCACGTCGTTCTCTATATCATTTATTTCATTATTTCATCATTAAAATATTTTTTTCCTCTATTTTTTGATTATTTTCCTTTTTTCCCCTCTTTTTAATGCACAAGCACAAAATGAAGTTTTTTTTTTTGGTCTAATACGAAGAAAACAAAGAAGGGTTTGAACACATGCAATGAGATCTTAACCAAGAAGTAATATGACAACAATTATTTTATTTTAGGGGGGAAAAAGGAATATTCTTAGTTTCCCTTTTTCTGTACTTTGTTAATGAAGATCACCAAGGAATAGATGCTTGTTCATATACGCTACCGAATCATAATATTTAATGGAATTCGAAGACGAGTATTAATTAAAATTGTACATTTCAGGAAATTTCTTGCCCAAAATCAATGGACCATACCTTAATTGGTTATATTCTACTATAAATAATATATTTTCCAAATACCCTAACATGCCATCAATATCCATTACTTTCGTATGAAACAGCTGTGTCGGGGGCATTTTCTTACCAGATGACAACTATAGGTTTATTTTGAATAAATATTTGAATTTTAAATTAGTAAATATTATTCTTTTTTGAAAATTCAAAGTCTTTACAATACTTATCAGTTTCTATGAATTTCGTTTTTTTTATATATATAGTCGGTCATAAACACGTGCATTTCGTTCCAGCCAAGATTTATTTAACGTGATCTTAAGGAAATGAAGTAGCTTGATTCATTGTATCCAATAATTTGTTAGTATGAAAATACTCGATCTCAATGTTATATTTATTTTGTAGGGATAGGTATGGAATTTGTCTTTCATTTATTATTTTTGTGACATAATATTTTTATGTTTAACTTAATACTCATCTTAATATTTATTATGTTAATTAGAAAATCAAAATTAAAGTAAATATGGTGTGATATTAATAAGACTTAAAATGGGTGAAACCTACCAAGAGTTAAAACATATATTCATATTTATTCTTCTTTTATAACTTATTTTAAAAAAAAAAAAATTGGATGGTACTTACATTCATATTTATATCCAGATAATTTAAGTATTTTGTTATTAAGATATAATTAAAATTTTTTGAAAACTTATTCTTAATTATAATATTAAATAAATTATAATTTTAATAATTATCAGTCCAATTTTATTTTATTTAAAAGATAAAATTATTCACACACACACACATATTTGTGTGTGTAATTGATAATTATTTAAACAAAAGAATTTTAAAATAATTAAAGAATAAAATAATTATATTTTAATATTGTTAAAAATCAAAATACAATTAAACATAAAAGAAATCAATAAAAAATAAAAAATAATAATAAAACATTGTATTTTTAATACAAACAATATTATGTTTACTAAAAAAATAAATAATGTTTTATTTTTTGTTAATTAAATTATATTTTTATTTTTAGTAATATTAAAATATATTTATTTTATTATTAAATTTTTTGATTTTTTTATTTTTTGGTGTAGAATAAATAAATTATCAATCATAATTAAATAATATTTATGAATAATTTTAATTTTTAAATAAAATAAAATTATATGAATAATTATTAAAATTAATATTTATACAATATTACAATTAATTATAATTTTTTAATTAAATCATCATTAATTATACCTTAAACAATATACTTTTCATTATTATAGTTCATAAGAGTTTATTGAACAAGTTAACTAACTTTCCTTTTTCTTAACTTTTTTTACATCGGAAATAAAAAGAAGTGTATCTCTGTTATTTTTCTATAATAACGAAAAACGTTATTGTTATTATAATTATTAGCAAAAACATTAGTTATGTTGCTCCGGGTATTTTTTAATTTTTGTAGAAATTTTAATTAAGATTAATAAAAAATATATAATTAATTTTTAAAGCAATCATTAAATGTAAAATTATAAAAATAAAATATATATACAGAAATATGTTTTTAAGATAACAATGAAAAGATAAAAAAAGATTATTATAACTATTTATAAAATAATTAATTTTTAAAATAATAATTAAAGATAAAACTAAAATAATAAAATGTAGACACAAACTATCTATATTTTCACAACTCTACTTTAAACTATAAAATTAGTGTTTCTATTCCTGACTTCATCAATATCTGTGTCTTTAACAAATAAGTCCAACTTTTCTGAGTTTGAAATTTATGTGAATAAAATATATACAATTTGTAAATAGAATAAATAAGTTAAATAGTGATATATAAAAAATTATAAATTGGTTTTAAATATTAACAATAGTAATAACTACTTGTATTAAAAGACCATTTGTATTAACATAACCTTTCCGTACATCTTACTCACCATTTTTAATCACGTGTTTGATGTCATCCCAAATAAAATTACTTTCATTAAGAATATGTAGAAGTAGTCAATTTCAAGGAATTTATGTTAAAGTAAGCCATAAAAGAAAAAATAAATAATAACAAAAGCATATTTTCAAAATATTTTTAATCTATATATAAGTTAGTTTTTTCAATGTTGGATGTAGAGTTTATTATCAATGATGGATAAAATTTAATCTTTTTTACTTAAAAGTTTATTTTATTTATCTTATCTATCTCATAAAATAATCGATCTCTTCTTTAATATAATATCACACATGTATAAAAAATAAGTGTACACAAACGTACGTTATTATACCTATGTTTATGTTAGTAAATAATAAAAGAAGTTTTCCTAGACCGTAAAAGTAATCAATTTGAATAAGTTTATGTTAAACAAGTCATAAAAGAAAAAAATAATAATAATAACAAAATCATATTTTTAAAATATTTTTAATCTATATATAAATTAGTTTTTTTATGTTGGAAGTAGAGTTTATTATCAATAAACTGATGGATAAAATTCAATTTTTTTACGTAAGAGTTTATTTTATTTATCTTATCTATCTCATAAAGTTAATTGTAACATTTTAATTTATTGCATCAAAAAAATTCTTACAAATATTTTTTTTCAAATTTGTTTACTTTTATTTTTAAAACCTTAAAAATAAATAACACGAAAGTTACCTTAAAAAGTATATTGGACTATAATTCCAACAAAACATTTGAAAACAATTTAAAAATAATATGTGTATACTCCAAACAAAACTTCTAAATTTATAATTAACTTTATTGATATTCAATTAAGATAGTTATAAAACTCCAAACAACTGTAATTTTCTTTTATCAAGTAATTTTTATTTGGGTTAAATATGTTTTTAATCTTTAAGTTTTAGTAAATTTTGGAATTAATCTCTCTCTGAAACTTTATACTAATTTAGTCTTTTTTGTCAAAAAGGAATCGCATAATTTTCTTGTTCCTATATAATTTATATGTATGGGAATATGAATCTATCTTTCTTTTTCTATGTAACAAATCTTCTCAGTTACAGTTAAAAAAATTTCGCGTTTTTTTTGAGTGAATTTTTTTCTATGAAAAAATAAAACATCTTGTAGAAGTATCTACTAAGAATTGTTCATATACTTTCTTCTTCTTTAAGGATACTTTCATCCATTATGTTAGATATCAAGGAAAATCAATTATGGTTTTAAAGAATTCTCCTTTTTTGTTAAATAAATGAAAATACTATTTTATATATTTATGGCAATGTCATTTTGATATTTGGCCTGGACTAGAAACGATCTATATAAACGAATTATCTCAGTATTCATTTTACTTTTTAGGCTATTTTTTAAGTATTTCACTAAATCTTTCAATAGTACGAAGTCAAATGTTGCAAAATTCATTTCTTATTAAAATTGTTATAAAAAAACTTGATACAATAGTTCCCACTATTCCTCTAATGAGATCATTGGCTAAAACAAAATTTTGTAATGTAATGGGTCATCCTATTAGTAAGCCAATTTGGGCCAATTTATCCGATTTTGATATTATTGACCGGTTTTTGTGCATATGCAGAAAATTTTCTCATTATTACTTCATCTTTATAAATGCATTAATTTAGTCCTTCTTACCAAATTTTGTTAAGTTTATTTGACATTTTAAACGCATTTTATGATAATATTTGAGTTAACATTAAGCAAAAATATGTCAAACGGTATAAACAATTCAAATACTAATTCCAAATTCTAAATTGAGGGACAAAAACATATTTAACCTTTTTTATTTTATATAACTAGATATGTATCAAATGAGAAAAATAAACAATTGTATGGTGATTTTTCCATCGGTGTTCCTCTACACTCTTGTTCATTGTAGGTCTTGTGTTTTTCATCATCTTTATTATTTATGAGAAGACACAATTTAAAATTATATCTTAGATTTATCATTTAAAATTGTTTTAACAACATGGAAGATGAGCCATGAAAGAGAGTTGGAAAGGAACATTCTTGTTTGAAATATTAAAATATGACACGTCCATTTACTTTCAGTTATTTGTATTAAATTAATTTATTTTTCAATAACTGTCCAAAGTAAAGTTTGGAGCATCTTCTCTCTTTTTATTTTTTTTTCTAACTGCCAAATGTTAACGTCCACATGGTACTATGTATTACTGAAGAAGAGGAAAAATAATCTAAAATTTAGATAGAGAAAAAAAATATATACATGCAACTTGATTTCTTTTGCTTTCAAAAAGACAGAGAGGAAAAAAAGAATTGGATCTTAAGCTTATAAGATTGAAGTTATTATCTTCACTCGCAGAATAAGACTACTTCGATATACAATAACATTAGGAAAAAGTAAAAAATCCATCCACTATATTCAAACATTTATTTTTAAAATATTTTTATTATTTGCCATATATAATGTCAAAGCCAAACCACTAATATTTCATAATTTTACCACTATTTATTTTTGCTGGTATTTCTTAAACCTCTTATTGCTAAGAGTGATGCCTTTTTAATCAATTTCATAAGTACTTTAACCATTAAAAAAAAATACCACATGGATTATAATCTTGGTCAACCATCATCTTCCTACAACGATAAGCATCATTATTTTTGTAATGCGTTTTTTCTTTTTCATAATTAAAATATTATATTACGTTTGACAAATAAAATAAATAAATACTTTATTTATTTTAAAATTGCATATCTATTCATGATTATGTGATAGATTTAGTATAAAACAACTTTTTATTATACATAAAAATCGATGCGACCTGAGAACAATTCAATGTGTTAGTTGATATCTAAAATTAAAGTCACATGGTATTAGAAGTTTCATCATCCCTAAGCATGTGTCACCTAAGATATATCTCTAAAAGATATTGTGTCTGCATAAAGTTTTTTTTTTTTTCTCAAGGAATTTATTTAATCTATTCATTAATTGTGATGTAGCTTTACTAGTTTCAGATTCAATCCGCACTTTTTAACGTATTCAATGTAAATTGTAGGTTAGTCAATGACTATTTAATTCATAAAAAGTAAACAAAAAAAATATATATATTCACTAGTTAGATATGTTGACATTTCTAAAATCTTTAAAAATACCGTAATTAAAAAAAATATGAATATAACAATTTTTTTAACATATTTTCATTTATTTTTTTCAATTTTTTAATATATGAATTATTAAAAAAATTGAATGAATCGTACAAATTAGTGATTATCTATCTTAAAAGAATATAACACTGGTGTTTGTATTGTTGTAAATATTCACGGTTCAAAATGTTTTTTATATTTTTTATTTATAAAAGACATTATAAGTTGTTTAATGTTTTATTTTTATGTATTTCTGTTGTAACTAATTATAAAATAATCTTATATATTAGAACTTGAAGAACACAACATCATAAGTTTTCAAATTTGTTGCTCTGGAAAAAAATAAGGCAAAAATTAATTCTTAGCTACTGTCTTACTTTTTATTAAGTAAAAAAAAATTCGTTTGATAAAACAATTTTCGCTTTAGTAGAAATAACTTCAGTGAAAATACAAAAAAGAATAATTATTTCAACAACAAAAATTAACAAATTAAATTTGTACGACATATCAATCTTGTTATTTAGCAAATTTATATACTATAATTGTTTTTCAAATCATAATATTTTAAAATTACATTACTGTTTAATTTAGATAACAACTTTCAAATGTTACTTAATGTAAAAAAGTAATATAAAATTGTAACCTTAAGTCTAGGCGACGATTAAATCACGAATTTTTAGTATGGTCATTGTTCTAAGACACCAGTTTTTTCTCAAAGTTACAAATGTTTTGGAAATTATTGTCTTAAATAATAGTTAGGGTGTAACATACTTAAGAACATAGTAGTTTAGAGAAAGAGACATTTATTTGAATAAGTAATCATGGGAATTATGGCATCGTTCCCGACTTTAATTATTAGAAGAACGTTAACCAAGTTTAAGATATAATTAAAATTTTGTAAAAAATTATTGTTAATTATAATATTAAATAAATTATAATTTTAATAATTATTAGTTCAATTTTATTTTATTAAAAAGATAAAATTAGTCACAAATATATATATATATATATATATATATATATAATTGATAATTATTTAAAACAAAAAAAAATCTAAAATAATTAAAGAATAAAATAATTATATTTTAATATTATTTAAAATTAAAATACAATTAAACATAAAATAAATTAATAAAAAATAATAAAACATTGTATTTTTAATATAAACAATATTATGTTTACTAAAAAATAAATAATGTTTTATTTTTTGTTAATTAAATTATATTTTAATTTTTAGTAATATTAAAATATATTTATTTTATTATTTAATTTTTTTTTTATTTTTTTGGTGTAGAATAAATAAATTATCAATCATAATTAAATAATATTTATGAATAATTTTTTTAAATAAAATAGAATTATATTAATAATTATTGAAATTAAAATTTATACAATACTACATTTAAATATAATTTTTTATAAAAATAAAGAATTATTAATTATAGGTATAATTATTGATTTGGTATCCCAATTTTTTTATTAAGTTCGGTTTCGTCCCAATACTTTGGCTTTGATCAATTTAGTACCCCAATTATCTAAAAGAATTCAATTTGGTCTTCTCCGTTAAGTTGGAGTTAACACCGTCTTCGTACAGGACACGTGTCAAGTCGTGAAATTTTAATTTTTTTGATAAAAAATTATAAACTGCACGTGTTAGTTTATCATCATGCCACGTGACACCTTACAATCATGCCACATGGCAGTGGTAATAGTTGTTTTCAATTTAGTCATCTATTTAAATTTTTTGTTCAATTTAGTATCCAAATTCTTTAAAATGATTTAATTTTTTCATTTCCAATTTGAGACCAAATTAGTAATTAATTTTAATTATAACTTATATATATATATATATATATATATATATATGTTAAAATAATTGTTTTGAATTTATACATCAAATCACTACACCTAAACATTCAAATTATTTTATTTTTTACAAGTGTAACAACTTTCAGGTGTAAAAAATTACAAAAGGTAAAAAAATGTAAAAAATAACATAATTTAAGTATTTATGTGAATTTGATGTATATATTAAAAAAAGTTATTGTAACATGTATATATAAGTTGTAAGTAAGCTTATTTACTAATTTGGTATCAAATTAGAGAGGACAAAATTGGATTGTTTTAAAGAATTGTGGTACTAAATTGAACAAAAAATTCAAATAGAGAACTAAATTGAAAACAACTATTACTACTGTCACGTGTCATGATTGTAAGTTGTCACGTGACACAATGATAAACTAACACGTGCAGTTTATAAATTTTTACAAAAAGAATTAAAAAATAAATAAATAAATTTTAAAAAATTAAAAATTTCACGACTTGACATGTGTTCTGTACGGATACCGTGCTAACTCCAACTTAATGAAGAGGAGCAAATCGAATCCTTCTAGATAATTTGGGTATTAAATTGAACAAACCAAAAATGAGAACCAAATTGAACTTAACCAAAAAATTAGGAAACCAAATTAGTAATTATACTTTAAACAATATACTTTTTATTATTATAGTTCATAAAAGTGTATTGAACCTTATGAAGTTGACTAACTTTCATTTTTCTTTCTTTTTACATTGGAAATAGTAAGAAGTGTATATCTGTTATTTTTTTATAATAACTAAAAACATTATTTGTTATTATAATTATTAGCAAAAATATTAGCGTTATCGTTTCTGTTTATATTTTTTAATTTTTATACAAATTTTAATTAAGATCAATAAAAAATATATAATAATTTTTAAAATAGGTTATAAATGTAAAATTAGGAAAATAAAATATGTACACAAAAACATATTTGTAAGATAATTGATAAAAGACAAAAGAGGTTTTTACAACTATTTATAAAATAATTAGTTTTTAAAATAATAATTAAAGATAAAATTAAAATAATAAAATGTGAACAAAGAAGATATCTCTTTATATATTATTTACAATTACTTTAAACCTATAAAATTATCGTTTCTATTCGTGACCTCATCAATGTCGTTGTCTTTAACAAACAAGTCCAACTTTCATGAGCTTCAAATTTCTGTGAGTAAAACATATACAACTTGTAAACAAAGTAAATAAGTTAAATAGTGATATATAAAAAATTATAAATTGGTTTTAAATAATAATAATAATAATAATAATAATAATAATAATAATAATAATAATAATAACTACTTGTATTATAAAAGAGCACTTGTATTAACATAACCTTTTCATACATCTTACTCACCATCTTTAATTGTTTGATGTCATCCCAAATAAAATTACTTTCAGTAAGGATACGTAGAAGTAGTCAATTTGAATAAATTTATGTTAAAGTAAGCTATAAAAGAGAAAAAATTAATAAAAAAACATATTTTCAAAATATTTTTAATTTATATATAAATTAGTTTTTTCTTATCAATGAGCTGACGGATAAAATTCGATTTTTTTTTACTGAAGAGTTTATTTTATTTATGTTATCTATCTCATAAAGTTAATTGTAACATTTTAATTTATTAATATTTTTATTTATCGCATCAAAATAATTCTTATAATTTTTTTTTTCAAATTTGTTTACTTTTATTTTTAAAACCTTAAAAATAAATAACACGAACGTTACCTTAAAAAGTATATTGGACTATAATTCCAACAAAACATTTGAAAACAATTTTAAAATAATATGTATATACTCGAATCGAATCACAAGTTCTAAATGTTATAATTAACTTTATTGATATTCAATTAAGATAGTTATGAAACTCCAAACAACTGTAACTTTCTTTGATCAAGTAATTTTTATTTTATATAACTAGATGTGCATCAAATGAAAAAAATAAACAATTGCATGGTGGTTTTTCCATTGGCGTTCCTCTACACTCTTGCTCATTATAGGGCTCGTGTTTTTCATCATCTTTATTATTTATGAAAAGACACTATTTAAAATTTTATTTAAAATTTATCATCTAAAATTGTTTTAACAACATGGAAGATGAACCACGAAAGAGAGTTGGAAAGGAACATCCTTGTTTGGAATATTAAAACATGACAGGTCAATTTACTTTCAGTTATTTGTATTAAAATTAATTTATTTTTCAATAACTGTCCAAACTAAAGTTTGGAACATCTCTCTCTTTATTTGATTTTTTTTCTAACTGCCAAATGTCCGCTAAAGCAACTTATTATAAACTTCCAAAGTGAATCATTTTCAAATGCGATGACAACTCAGCACGTGTTTTCCAACTGTATGAAAAAGAAACAAGAAATCAAAATAATTACTAAAATAAAACTAAAAAATAGTTACAATAATAAAGATGGAATTGTAAACCAAGATAATTACAGTAATAAACGTTGAACAAAATATTTTTTAAGTTTTAATTACAAAAATAAAACTAAAAAAACAGTTACAATAATAAAGATAAATTTGTAAACCAGAATAATTATAGATGCCAATTTAGATTTGTTATACTAATAAACGTTGAACAAAATAACTTATATCCATTTTTTTAAATTTTAATTGCTATTCAATTGATTATTTCATATTATACTATATGTTTTGAATACGTCATAGATATATTATATTAAATTATTTTTGTATGTTTTTTTAAAACGCAACAAAATGTAAATAATATATTTTATAATAATGGAGAAAAATCCTTAAAAAATAAATTATGTTGTAAAATTAAAAAAATGTAAATTTACTTAATTATAAAAATTCCTTAATAAGAATACAATTGAATTTTTATAAATTGTTGAGAAGCTCACCAACATTTTCAACACCAAATTTTATTTGATTTCTCACCTAAAAAAATAAGTCATTATTATACAATTATAACACTATAAGTTAATGTGGACACGCAACACGGAATTACGTTATAAAATTATAGTATTTCATTAGTATTAAAATTAGCGAGTTATAATATTGAATAATTTATTACACTTACAATAATTTATTTAATCGTTAATATGTTCACAATTTTAATTTGGTACGTTTGGTTTTAACTACAATGTAGGAAGTTTAAAAAAATTCAATGTTATTCAAATTATTTATGAAATAAAATGATTTTATTAAATATATTATTATTAATTATTTTTAAATTGAAATTTATATTTTTAATTGATAAATAATTTGAAAAAGTTTATATAAAATTACATTTAAAATTATAATTAATTTACATTTAAGTGGTACGTTATAATTTTTATTAGTGTAAAAGAAAAATATTTCATTAGAATTTAAAGAATATTAAGTATTTTGATAAAAAAATTTGTTGTAATTTTTCTTTTATAATAATTAATTAATTGATATTAAATAGTTAAAAAATTATACATACACGAGCATTCGTTATTTGGGGAAATAAAAATAAGACAAAAAATTGATATGAGACAAAAATAATTAATATTTATTAAATGAGACAAAAGTAATTAATATTTATTAAATTTGGATATGTGAATAAGAATAATTTATGGTTGTTAGAAGATAAGTATAAGATATAAACATCAGTTTCTATTCCAGTGTCATCCCTAAACACCGGTCAAACAATTGAACGAATAAAATAGAGAAAAGAAAAAAAAAACTAAAGAAAAAGTACCTGCTAACTATTTTTTTTTTTCATTTTTCTTTTTTGAGGGAGCAAGTTTAAAAACCTTCTTCATCTTATGATAACAGCTGTAACACCAAAAACAATACTATTTATATGCATAAAAAAATATGTACATGCAACTCTTATTTTTCACAATTTGGATTACACAATTAGAACTATATTTTTTGTAATATAATTTTTACATAAAACTAACAGTCAAGCCTGTCTGTGTCCCAACAAGTTATGTAACCATTTACAAAACACACATATATATCTGAAACATTATGTGTATTTATCAACAATGTTCAACGAGAGTGTGTTTTCTTCAAATGAAACATGTTCCAAGTTTCTATTCTATACTTTTGTTGTCTTTCCTGATCGTACGCATCAACTTATAAAAAATTAAAATTATATTATTTCATTATCTAGTGTTTAATATCATATCATAAATTTCAATTATTTTACTGCATTATCTAGTGAGCAATATCGATCTTTATGATGATTTATAATCTCTTTCCTTGTTTTTCTTCTTTAATTTATTCTTCTTTATTTAAGACAGTGTACTATTTCTAATATTTATGCGTATATAACATTTTTAATAAACTCTTGAAGGATAAAATTTATGTGAATTTTAAAAGAGGATGCGTATGTGGTATTTTCTTTCCAGTATTTGATTAAATAGCAAATTCTAAAAGGTTTAACAGATTTTGGGTCAATTTTACGTTTTATTATTTTAAATTTTAATTTTCGTGACAGGTTGATACATTGACTAAATTGTAACAAAACTATATCAATTATGATAAAAACGATAAATATCATGGTAGAAATGTGACGCTTTGGCTTGTCTTTTAGCTACTTATTTAAGAAACATAAATATATTTTTAATCTTTTTAAACTTATATGTAAATTAGGATTTACTTGTATCTAAATTTTGATATATTTTATCTTTTATTTTTATTCTCAAACTGTAAAAATAAATGATATAGTAAACGACGTTAAATATTTTTTTTTTCAACTTAACAACAATTATTTTTTTATGTGTATTAAATGATGTTTTAAGTTAATATTTAAATTAAGTTAAAATAACATATTAATTAATTTTAAAGTTTAGGACTAAAATGTAATAAAATTAAAAACAAAGATAAATTCTAAATTTTTATCTAAGTTAAAAAAAAACATATTTAATTCTATTTATAAATTTATAACGGTATTACTTAAACACTAAACACTAATTGTGCTGATAACTTGAAAGAGAGATATTAATATAAATTGTTTATTTTTTACAATAACAATAATATCTTTTTAGAATGATTTAATATATATAATTTAAAACCAAGAATTTTAGTTGTATTACTTATTTTACTCAAATAAATAAAAAATTATCACGATTAAGTTAATCTAATTAGTTCTTTGTATATTATTCCTAAAACAACTTCGATTTAATGATTCTATTTTTAATGAATTTTTTATTTATGATATAAAGTTTCAAAATAAATGTTAAAAAAATTGAGTTGATATTAATAAAACCAATTCACATCCAATTGATTTTTAATTAATACGAAACTAGTTATGTTCATATTATATTTGAGTTTAGAGGAAATATTTTGTTTAAAAAAGTTAATCTTGTTGGAAAAGATAAAATTCGAGGATGGTTGAAAATGCAAATAAATTTATGGGAATTAAAGAATGAAGAGAATTAAAACATATTGACTTCTACCATAGTACTTAATAATGGTTAAATTATGCTTTGTTTTCATTTTTGTGGAAAAATATCTATTTGGTTCGTATTTATATTTATCTCAATTTAATCTCTATTTTAGAAAATTTGATATAATAAAGTAATTTTTTCACAAATATTTTATTTACAATGTTAAAGAGGTATCATATGGTTGTTTGTGATTTTCTTTTTAAATTATTCTTTTGATTTTTGATTTTGTTTTTTTAATTTTTTAAAAAATAAAAAATTTACCATATGTTAAGTTAGCGTGATAGTGATTGTGTGATGTGGTAATAATAGTGTCACATGTCACTGTCACGTCATGAGTCATCCTCTTAGCTCTAATTTGATTTTTATAATTTTATTTGTTCTTAATTTAGTCCATTTTTTTAAAAAAAATTACAATTTCATTTTTCTTCAAATGAAACAAAAATTAGTTTTTATATAAATGTTATATAAATATTTTTATTCAAATTGTCATTTATATTTTATATTTTTAACAAAACTAAATTTATTTAAATTTGTATTCTATATTCAATTTTATTTAAAATTATTTTCAAATTTCAAATTTATTTATTTTAAACGGTTATAAAATTGTTTTAAACTATTTTAAAATTTTATGGTTGGATTTATATATATTTTATTTTTAAATCAACTCAAACATTTGTATAAAAATTTTAAATTTTAAACATTTTTAAAATCTACAATTATTTGAAATATAAATTTAAATAAAAAAACAATATTAAAGTATGATGTAATAAAATATTAATATAATTATTTGAATTTTTTCTAACAACATTATTTTCTATTAACAACTTTAAACGAATTTTAAATAAAATTCAATATAAAATATAAATTTAAATAAACTTAATCTTTTTAAAGATATTTAATAAAAATAATAATTTTAATAAAAATATTTGTATATCATTGATATAAAAAATAAATTCGGTTTTAATATGAAAAAAGATAAAATTGTTCAATTTTTATGTAAATTATGATTAAATTGAAAAAAAATAAAAATACAGAACAATAAATTGAGAATAAAAAAATGACAATGGTACGTGACACTATCGGTGCTATCACACTGTTACTGTCACCACGTAACACAATGTCAGTTTGACACGTGACAAATTGTTTATTTAAAAATAAAAAGATGATAATATTTTAATCCACTTTATTTGACTCACTCTAATCACCCTTCAATATCTATTTTTATTTTCTTTTGTAATAATGTGATGTAATGATCGAAATAATGGATTAAAAGTGAGTAAAAAAAATAAGTTAAAATATCATTATCTTTTAAAAAAATAAAAATAAATAACTTTAAAAAAAACTATTAGGTAACGCTTCTTTAACATTGTTAGTGCAATAATATCATACAAATATTGATTGTATTAAATTTTTCAAAATAAAAATCAAATAAAGACAAATTTAATAAATATTTTTCTACGGGACCACAGTCATAATTTAACTATTAATAATTAATATAGTTTGAAATAAGAGGAATGGATGACACATAAGACTGTAGGCACAAAAGGAAGGAGTTCTTTATTTGGCATTCATTGTTACATAGGCAAAGGCCTTTGTATTGTATTGCATTGAAGTGAAAACAGAGAGGGTGGTGCGGTGTCTCTGTTTTTTGGCGCTTTCATTCGTAATCTTTCTCAAACACATCGCACCCTTCTAGTTTTTCTCGCTTTCCTCCCAAACTCTTAAAATCATTTTCTTGGGTTTTTCTCCTCTGCTCATTTTCATCACCATTCACTTCTTCTTCTCCCTTCATCCAGAGTACCCAAATGGGGTTGCTGAGCAGTTTCTTCGGGATTATCGGTTTTACTCTTGGAATACCTCTTGGCCTCCTAGTGGGCTTCTTTCTCTTTGTCTACTCAGAAACCAAACACGTCAAGGTTAATAACTTCTTGCATGTTCATTCTGTTGTATTCTAATTCTTTACTCTGACACATGCATTTCTTCTGATCACTTCGGGGGAGCTGATTTTGGGGTTTAGACCCGTTTTGCGTTTTGATTTCTGGGTGATCTTCAAAATCTGATATTTTTTTATTTAATGTCGCAGGACCCTGTTGTTAGGCCGATTAGTGAATTGGGCCCAAATGCTTTGGAGGAACTTCTACCAGAGATTCCTCTCTGGGTGAAGACGCCTGAATTCGAACGAGTTAGTTTTATGAATTGTGATATTATAAACTTTTTTTTTTTTGTGTTTTAGTTTTTTTAAGGTTTACGACGATGATGGTGTTACTGTGTTATTGATTTTTTATGTTCTTCAGATTGATTGGCTGAACAAGTTTTTGTCGGATATGTGGCCTTACTTAGACACGGTATTTCAGTGATTCCATTTGGATATGGGTGTCATCGTGCTCCTGTTGGATGATTCTTCAATGATATTTTCGTTTTGGTGTACAGGCAATCTGTAAGATTATTAGAAGCACGGCACAGCCGATATTTGCTGAGTACATTGGGAAGTATCAGATCAAAGCAATTGAGTTTGACAAGTTAAGTCTTGGTACTCTTCCTCCTACTGTCTGCGGTAAGTCTTTTCTCACATCATCCTGATCTTTTGTGCAAATATTTAATTCAAATTTCTGTTCCGCAAATTCTAGTGTTTGTCTTATAATCTGTGAAATTTCACCATCCAAAGTGGAATTTCAGATTAGAACATGGTTATTTAGGATAGTTTTCACCCCAGGACAGTTTTAATCAATCCATTTCAGCAAAAGCTACAGAAACACAGATTGACATTAATGTCATGTGTTCTATCTTGGAAATGGACGAAAAGGTTGTCTTGAGAGTCCCAGAGATTTATAAGTAATTGTAGTGCTTTTCTCTTTTTCTTTTTTTGCATTTTGGGTGCTGGAATGAGCACGCGTTTAGTGATATTACTGGTTGATGATACTAGGAAATGCAATAAACCAGAACATAAATATTTGATATCTCTATTGTAATCTCACTGGCATCTGCCGAGAGTCTTTTGCTTAAAAATGCATGATTAAGGATGAATCCTTTGGATGTTTGAAGTACAAATTCACATCAGAAAATAAATTTCACTTTAATAATTCCTGGTGAGAAAAACAGCATTTTATGGAAGGTGCTTTTCCATCGATCCTCAGAAAAGGCTAATTTACCTTATATAAGTTTGCAGAACATTTTATTGGTGCCTTTACCATCTGATAGGTTATAGGAGGTATTACGATCTAGTTACTCTAGTACTATACTGTTTTTTGTCTTTAATTTCTACAATGGTAATTCTGCAGGTATGAAAGTTGTAGAAACAAATGAAAAGGAATTGGTGATGGAACAAGTTATAAAATGGGCTGGCAATCCAAACATAGTGTTGTCCTTGTATGTGTCATCTTTGAAGATCACCGTTCAGGTCAGATAAGCCTTGAGGCACAATCCTAAATGGTAAATGTTTTTTCTTTTTTGAGATCCTTCTAGATGATGCTTTCCTTCTGGAAATTCATTTTGATTCTTTGCAGTTGGTGGACTTACAAATATTTGCAACACCACGAATAACTTTAAGACCTTTGGTGCCTACATTTCCATGTTTTGCAAATATTGTGGTATCTTTGTTGGAGAAGGTAAATGAAACACTGTACTCATGCCTATTTTCATTTCTTGCCTTTTCTGATGTTAGAAGTTAGAAGAAATTCTTTCTTATGTAATTAATTATGTTTAATGTCCAGCCTCACGTGGACTTTGGGATGAAAGTATATGGAGGGGATATCATGTCAATACCTGGTCTCTATAGATTTGTGCAGGTGCTTCCCTCTGTTTTTATACCTTATGTTTTTAATTTCTATTTGCATTAGAATATTTGTAGTATTGAACTTACTGGTAAATTAAACTTCTATTTTATATTTTTCCTTTTCCTTTATATTATCCTTTAATCACTACGTTCTCGGAACATTGTGGCTCTAGTTTGTGCATAATCCATTACTCCTGTGCTCGTTTAATCTTCAGTTATTTAGTGATCTTCTGGATTATTTACACCCCTGCACAAATTTATAAAGGGCTATTTTTGTTGTTGCTTTCTTGTCATCATATTTTTCTTTCCTTGCATTTCCAATTTCTATTATATTTCATAATTCGATTAGAGTTTGAGACCTAACAAACATAGTTGTTGCATACAGGATACAATAAAAAAACAAGTTGCAAATCTCTATCTCTGGCCTCGAACCCTGGAAATTCCTATTCTTGATGAATCAATGTAAGTTTGTATCCAATGATGAGAGTTGTATGTGCTAACAATACTAATTTATCTGTGGCCTATGACCTTCGTAAAACTTTATCCTGCCTTTTAAAATTATAAATAATCAGAAAATATTTCCTGCTCCTTATCTGAAGTTAAAGGATGACTTGTCTTAAAATGCTCATAAAGAGGATAACTTGTTATTTTTCATTGTTCTACGGTTGAAGGAATTACAGAAAAACTGCTATCCAATATCTTACTAGAAATATGTTATTATTTAAAACATTATATGAATGTTGTTAAAAGAAATTCTGCCTTGCTGAAGTTTAAGTTCAAAATCTGTCTGTTGTATGAAAAATGATTCCTGATACTTTCCTCACATCTCTTACAGGGTGGTAATGAAGAAGCCTGTGGGGATATTACATGTGAATGTGGTTCGTGCTCAGAAGCTCTTAAAGATGGATTTGTTAGGAACTTCTGATCCTTACGTTAAACTAAGTCTTACAGGAGACAAACTTCCAGCAAAGAAAACCACTGTCAAGAGAAAGAATTTGAATCCAGTGTGGAATGAGAAGTTCAAGATTGTTGTAAAAGACCCTCAATCTCAAGTTCTTCAATTACAAGTCTATGACTGGGACAAGGTTTTCCTCTTCTTTCTTCTGTTGTTCAATTTTGACAGAAAAAGCGTACTATAAAAATCTTATCTATAATAGTCAAGCCGTCAAGATAATTTATATTTGAATGGAAGACTCTCACCTAAATGCCCGTTTCTTTAAAGTTTCTTCAAGAAAATGGATAGTTATTTTAAACTAATTGGCAGTAGTTATATTATATCTTAGATGGACAGTAACTATAAAATCCTATCAAATAAATTTGTTTTTGTTTCTACAAATTCTCAGTTACTTTTCAACTATTAAGGAACAACTGGATTTTCAATTTGAGTGCAGCTGTTTGTTTAATGGATTATGTATTTGTTGGTTTTGATAGGACTGATACATCAATAGTATCTTTCTTCAATCTTGTTCTTCATCTCTGTCCATTTGATCCATTGACATCACTTGAAGAAATCAAGTGCTTTTTTTGGTCAAAAGTTGTTGGTGAATTTGCAATTTTTCATGTCCATGATTTTTTTTTTTAATTGTATTGTTATAAGGTTGGTGCACATGATAAGCTGGGAATGCAGTTGGTCCCTCTGAAGCTTCTTAAGCCGTATGAGAATAAAGAGTTCACACTTGATTTACTGAAGGACACAAATCTGAGCGAAACTCCAAACAAGAAGCCCAGAGGCAAAATTGTGGTGGACTTGACTTTTGTTCCTTTCAAAGAAGATAGCAGCAAGTTTGGTGGACCTTCTGAAGGATATAGCAGAAAGGAAAGTGGATTTGATGTTGTATCCGATGATGAGGTTCAAGAAGGAGCAGGTTTGCTTTCAATTGTTATAATAGAGGCAGAAGAGGTTGAGGGGGAACATCACAACAACCCATTTGCAGTGCTGACCTTTAGAGGGGAAAAGAAGAGAACAAAGGTACACCTTTTCCTTCAGTATGCACCATTTTCCTAATGTTACATAGGATGTTCATCACACAATCTATTCCAAAATTATACAGACGATGAAGAAAACTCGTCACCCGCTATGGAATGAAGAATTCCAATTCATGCTAGAGGAGCCTCCTCAACATGAGAAGATACACATTGAGGTCCTGAGCAAGAGGAAGAACTTCAGTTTTCTGTCAAAGGTGCCAATTCATTGTTCTCATTCATTACAAGACATGTTTAGTGTAGACAGATTTATTGAAATTTTTTGCAATCTATTTATAATCGTTAATTAGGTTGTTTGATTGTGTATGGTATGCAGCAAGAAAAACTGGGGCATGTGGAGATTAACCTAAGGGATGTGGTGCACAATGGTCGCATCAATGAGAAATACAATCTTATAAATTCAAGGAATGGAGTGATGCATGTTGAGATAAGATGGAAGGTGGTTTAAGAAGCCAAAGTAGTAGGGTGTTTGTCAACACTGGTGTTACCTGTTGCTTTCCTCAGAGGCACATCACACACCTCATTCAGATATCTACAACACATTTTGTCTTTTCCACCAACATTTTTGGTACAGATCTGTGTATATAAATTCAATCAAGTGTTGTAAAACTTTGTCGTAAAAGGATTGTTTCTAATAATCTACCAAAATGTAAAAGTAGAAGAAAAAAACTAGACGAAAGATGGTTTTGAAAAGTATAATTTATACTTAAAGATAAAAAAACTTAAAGAAACTAAGCATGTAATGGAAGTTTTTAAATTTTGGTGTTGATAGGTAAAGATTTCGTTTGCGCACTAGTTCAAAAAATATAAACATTTGTTTTTAAAACACACTTTCAAAGCATAAGTATCAAATCTCTACTACGTGTAAATTGTATCTCTACTTCATGATGATAATTTGAAAGACGCAATTGTTTTCGTCAATATTTCTTTTAAGTTTACATCTAATAATTTAGATGTTAGAATAAAAAACTAACATAAAACATGACACATTATATACTAGTCAAATGTTATTTGATCTTGGCATATGGTGAAATAATTTTTTACCTCTATTAATAATTAATTTATAAAGTAATTAAAAGTATATTAAATGATTTTCCTCCTTCACAAAAACCCAAAAAAATAGACAACACACTCCTTTTAAACTAGAAAATTTGTCCATAATTAAAGTAAGTTTATTTTTTTGAATATGTTACTTTAAAACCATTTAAAGAGAATTTTATTTGGATTTAAATTGTATGGAAAAAAATTGTTTTACTTAATACATGACAAAAACAATTTTAAGTATAATATTTAATATATACTTTTTATAAGATAGAGGATCAATTGCTAAAATATTAGTGCAAAGTCCAGAAGATGGTTTTCAGAGAAAAAAATAGTTAAAAGTATATTTCAATTTTGTGTTTTTTTTCTACTTTTACTAAACAATATATAGAGTATGGTTGATTTTAATTAGTTTATAGTTTTTTTTTTTCAAAGCAACACCAAAACTTACTACTTATTCTCTTTTTTTTTTCACTTTTATTTTAGTATTTTAATCAAATTCATCCCGGTCCCTCTTTCAAAAATTTAATAGTTGCAACTATACTAAATTAGTTTTTAGGGTGTAAGAGAATTGATTCACAATGGGTTGTGCATTAAGTAATGAAACATAGATATTTATTGATTTTTACAGCAAGTATATAGTTAATGAGCACTAAATATGTCATAAATGTTTTCTCTTTCTTAATAAAAACATTAAATATCTTTCTAAAATTACTAGTTAACCAGTATGGGATGGGACATAATATAAAAGATTCCATTCTTCTAATCAAGAAGAACTTCTAACTGGGAATATTCCATTTTAAAGGCATTAGAAAAAATGAGGTTTAAAGTAAACGAAAAATAGTAATTATATTTTAAAATTTTTAATTCTTTAATATAATTTTTCTTTATACTTTATAACGACTTTTTGTTTTTTTTTTCCAGAAATTATTGGTTTGGATACTATTAAGGAAGTCCTATCTTGAATAAAATTTCAACTAAGATCAGTTTTGTATTTTCTTTAAATTTTGAGTTCTTTTTTTCTCATTTTTGTGCATATGCTTTAGAAATCCATCACATATATGATCACTTGATAAAAAAATAAATAAACATTTATTAATCTAAGTTCATAATGATATATTTATTTGTTAGGTTTCAATTTTGGAGAGCAATTTATAAGATATTTGAGCATCCCATCTTAGTTTTTCTTCATGGATAGGGAATCTTGTATTTTTAAACCCTAACTTTATAAATGATTTAGTTATAAATGACTTGATTTGAAAACAATGATGAAGATAAGTTAAACTCTTGCACTAAATATAATGTAAGAATATATCTTTTAAACTTTATTTTTGGCATTTATAGTTCATAGTTGAGAATAATTAAAGAGTGGTACCAAAGTCAACATTATATATAAAATAGCTATCCTTCCTTTTCTTGGTTCTCTTTTCCACTTCTTAGTGAAATTGTTAATATTTTTTTTTCAGTGTTTTATTGGTTCAACCAAAGTTACCAAAACTACATATAATAGTAACATGAATGAGTTGTTGTTGTGTTTATTTTCTTGTGGATATTTGCATTATAATTGTAATAATAGTACTCAACATCAAATAGATATATTATAGATACAAATGACAGTTCAGAATCCACATAAATTATATTATATAAATTATATTATATTATATATATTATATATGTGTACTAGCACGCGTTTAATGTAATTGTGTTATTGTAGTAAAGATGATGAATTACTATTGTAACATTTTAATTTCATTGCTAACATTTACATGTGCAAACACTTTTACACATATATACAAATACATTTTATTCAAAACGCGTTATCAAAAATCAACATATAAAATATGGCAAAGATCTAAAAGTTTTCATTTTATTTTATTCCTCTTGAAATTTTGAAATTCTGAAGCTCAAATAGACATATAAAAATTGGCTGGAAAGGAAATAAAGCTTGCATCAAAACTCAAGTCAAAGCTTAAATTTAATAACTAGATATTAATTCAAAAAAATTTACAATTAAATCTTCCTAATCTAATTTCACATAAAAAAACTTAATATTTTTCTCAAATTCAATATTTATTTATAACTTTAATTTAAAATTTTAAATGTAAACCTATTAGCTTGAGTCCCTTTTACTTTAAGGTAGAGGTTGAAGAAGATGAAAAAGAGAAAAAAAAAAGTGAAAAATCTTTTTATTAACAATTTCACTAAGAAATGGAAAAGGGAACCAAGAAAAGAGGATAGCTTGTCTAAAAAATTTAGAGAGAAGGAGGTAAAAAAATGCAGGACAATGAAATTGAAAGTGAATTGGTTTTGAAAAGGTTTAGAAAGAAATATTGTAATTGCTATGCACAATCCCTCCATCTACTAAGATCACCACTCCTTCCTTTTTGTTTTATACATGACGCAATTGATAAAGTCTAAACCAACAAGGTGAATAAATACTATTCTTACTACCTTACAATTAAACATAATTATTATAATCCAATAACATCTAAACATTTAAATAAATATCTTAAATAAATAATCCACCTAAATATCTTAAATAAACATTTAATTAAATTAAGATTAAGCATTTATTAAACCTTATAATCATAAAATTTTGCCTAATACTTATATAAGCATACCTAATAATATCTAAACTGATCCACATAAATATCGTAAATAGGCATTTAATTAAATTAAGATTAAACATTTATTAAACTTTATTATCATGAAATTTACCTAATACTTATGTAAACATACCTAATGGAACTTCCATATCATTATTTTAATAAATATTTGTTTTAATAAATTCCTTCTAATTACAGTTAAACAAATATTTCTATATACAAATTACACAGTTCCTTAACTTTTTTGGATGCCAGTTAGATAGTGTTTCAAACTAATATATTAGCAGAGATAGTGCAAATGGTCCATTTGACAAAATATTTCATCCTTTTGATTTTTCTTTTTATGTTAACTTATGCACTAGGAGAGTGAAAACAAGAAAAAAAAAAGTTATTTATATTATTTTGATATAATATTTTGGTGAAGTTATATGATTTTCTCGTAAGTAAAAAACAGAAAACACATTATTGGCATAAGTTTTTAAGTAGAGAAGATATGACATGTAATGAGAGAAACAAGAGATCTAGTCTAGAGGTTTTATCTTGATTAAAGAAGTTTAATAAACTAATCTTGTATGTGGTAGGGTAAACTCATTGGTAATGATTCTACAGAGTAGTAAAAGTCACTACAAATGCACAACTTGTCAAGATCCAATATTAATGCATATATCTAATAGTTGAGTCTTGTTTGAGTCATTATATGTGGTATGTCTCGTCTTTACCAATAATTTGTATGATTAATTAAGTATTAAAGTATGCGATGTAAATTTTATTTTTATCTTATGAAGAACTCTTTTACACATTAGCTTCTTTTTTTCGTGTTTTTGTCTTGTGTTGTTTTCTTTTTTATGATCACCTATTCGGTGGGAGCAGATGTAGTTGTAGGTTTAGAGACTCCTCTAAAGGACAAGAGGAATTAGGATAGTGGAAGGTCTTGGAAAGTTGTAGTAACTGATTAGTCTCTTTATAGAGTTTGGTGGTTCTCAATTGACTTGTATAAATGATATATTTTTATAGTCCTATTTTTTGTAAGACTGTATTAATATATTTTATATGATGAATTATCTGTTTTGAACATTACGATAAAATATCCTATTTTAGTAGTTTTAAGTAGCTGAAATTTTTACAAGAAAAAATACAAATTTATTGAAAATTGAAAAGAACTTCACTAGTCCAATCCAAATTTAGATTAGATTATAGTTTAAAAATAAAAACTTAAAAAGCTATAGAGAGAGGATTTTTCTTCCTGCACCCCATAATTTGTTGGTGCATCTCTACTATTTTTAAAATGATTATTTTATTTTTCGTAAAAGTGATTTCCAAATTACTTGTTTTAGGGTTTTTTTTTTTTTAATTTTGGAACAAACATTTTAGAATTTTCAAAATATGACTTTCAGAACAAGGTTTCGAAAAAAATAGGATTTATAGAACAGAATTTCTACAATGTGATTTTTGGAATTCATGAAATGTATTTTTAAACAAACATGTATATATTGTCTTGTGGAATAAGTTTTCAAGAATGAACTTTAGAGAACAAGTTTTTCAAAACATATAAAATACATTTTGGAGAGAGCTTTCCGAAACAAGCTTTTTTTCTCAACTTTTTGTTTTCTCCTGTTTCTTCCTTTTCAACAGCGATGGAGCAGTGGTGACGACAAGATAACGGTAATGTAATGCAATCAGAAAAGATATTTTAATCTTTTTTTTATTAATATGGAGGTGCACTTAGTAATGATGGGGTGCAAGAAGCCGAAGCCTATACAGATTGTCAATTCTTTTCAGCTAGCAATATGTCCACTTCCATTATTTGGGCCTAAGGAAACATGGAAATCAAAGTTGGGTCTTGACACGTGTGACGTCATGTTTGGACTCAATAATGGCCCACATGTCACCGCCAATAAAGTGAAACTGGAGTTTCTTTTCAAGGTGGACCCAAAAACTTGACATCCCTTTTCCTTTTTCTATTTTTATGGTAAGCTTTTCTCTCTCTTTCTCTTCCCCAAAACAATTCTTGATCCCAAATAAATGATTGCCAGACTCCTCTTCTGAATTGAGTAGACTTAATTTCTCTATTTTGACTTATGAATTTTGTGAAAGGTTTCATAAGCAATAGATTATTTTTGGTAGGACTTTTTAAGCAACAGAAGATATCTATTTCCACCTTTAGTATTTTGTGAAAGGCCATGAGTAAAAAGGCTCTTTTTGGTTGTCAAAACTATGTTAATTTTGTTGGCAATTTTTTCCCAAGGCAATGATGTCAATCAATGAAAAAAGCTCCTAAAAATGTGAAGGAAAAAAAATTGAGTCTAGGGTAATGCCAACATGAGAATTGAAAAGAAGCCAATTGGATTTCTGTGTCAAAATCTACATGAACCTTCTTTGCATGTTTGTCAGGTATTTGATGTGTTTCAGGTACAGCTATGCAGAAAAAACACAAAGAAGGAAGCTAGCTAGCACACACTAACATTAAATAAAAGGAAGGTGAGAAATCTGGGACAATGATATTCAACATATGGACCCACAGAATGTATGGATTAGGTTTGACTTGTTCATTATCAACACATGTTACATCATAATTAACGAAAGCTACTGTTGTTTTGGTTCTTCCCTTTGGTACATCTGCGTGGTTGCAACTCCTTTTAATGTCTCTCACATTTCCATACAAATAACAACAACACCACCACTAATAAGAATTCATTGGTAATAATATCATAACTTTATGGACAAAATCAAAACAACATGTAGTGCTTCAGCTTTATATATTCTTTCATTATCACCATCTCCAATCAGCGCCAAGAAAATTGTTATCCTTTGTACACATACACACAATAAACTAACTTATCTTAACCACGCTTCCATTAAGGATAAGCCACGAGCAGTGTCAAACTCCTCTCTCAAGTAAATATTTTAAGCTTTTCTTCTTCCAAGTTTCAACCATTTACTACTTTTTTCCTTCCAAGTAGTATAGTTAAGTGATAATTACATTTGAGTTATTATGTGTTTTGGAGTCTAAAAATCTGTTATGGTTTTGTACTTTAAAAAGTCTCAGATTATTTTGTCTTTGACTCTTAAACTATGTAAAACTATTAGATGTATCAAAATACTGTAATTTTTGACAGAATATTTAATTTGATTCTGTTGCATTTATGTGAAATAAACTTGAAGTTTGGTTTGATGAGTTGGGTGGAGAGTGATGAATTAGATTTGAAGACATAAATATGGTGAAGTGAGGTAGTGTGTTGAATAAACAGAAAAGTGGGAGGCAGCATGAGAGGTGAGTTCTCTAATACACTAAAAAAGGTTGAGCTTTCTAGTTGACTTAGCATAAAGTCTGGCAAATTGGAGATAGTAAAGGGAATCCTATCCCCTCCCCACAAAGGGTTTCATGAGGATTCTTTGTTAATGCTTCTCCACTCATTACCAGGAAGAACCTCTCATGGCAAAAACCTTTTTTTTCTCTCTCTCTCTCTCATAGGCTCTCCCTCAAGAGGTGTGTGTGTGTGTGTGTGTGTGTGAGGCATGTGTGCCCTCAAAAGGAGGGAGTGAATTGAAAAGTAGTCACTGTCTTTGTTCCTTATTGATGGTCTCTTGTGGGGGAGAGGAATAACTTTTTGCATCCCAGAAAGATTAGGGTTTTTCTCTTTTACTTTTATGTATATATAAATAAAAAGATGGTCTTTGAGAGAGTAAAGTGAGTGGGAATAGGCAACACCATGATCATTTTTCTCTTCCTATTCTATCTCATACCATTATGGATTGATTCTTCCTTGGAACACCAATACAACAAAATCCTTTTGATTCTCCCAACACACCAATTACAGATATGTCAAATGGGAACCACAATTCTTCCATATTTTTTCAAAAGTATCTCAGACAACCTCACCACTAACTAGGTTTTCGATGCTATACATGCACATGCACTGTTCCACAAACATGCCATCTACACATCATGCACCAAATTTCAAACACATCCATTATATTTTCTAATGGTGGGCACAGAACAAATCAATCCACAAAAAGCATATATTCTTCTTCCCAACTTTCCACTCATATTTTAGATCTGGTTTCGTCATTCATCAACATGAAATGCTGATGCTTAAAGTTTGTAAATTAGAACCTTTTCTTAATTAAAGTCAACTCTTCTGGTTTGCTTCCAAGGATATGCTCTTATCTGTCATGCAGAACAAAGTACTGTAATTATTGATATGAGCTTGCAGATTGTTACTGCAGAAATGACGGAGTCAAGTCAAATGTGGAAAAATTGAAATCATCAAACCCTAAAATACTGTTTTGTTGGCGAGGGTTTTTCTAGAAAATCATGAAGAGAATTTTATATTGTTATTGTATGTGCATACAATTGTTGCAATAAATCCTAGTTTTTTATTATGCAGAAATTTCAAGGCTCTAGATTTTGACCATTCATTTGCCAATTTTGAGGCTGTGGTTCATTGACCGATATTACCTTGATTTTTATAAGTTAGAAAATATGCAGCACGACAAATAGTTTGCCATGTTCAAGGAAAACTTTACAGAAGACTTCATTATTATAATTATTACAAGAGATAACAAATGTTCTAATACCAAACGGTCTTACTCAACCCTACTATGGAACTTCTTGTTTCCACTGTTTCATATTTCAGCATCGTGTGATGTGTTGTTGAAAGAAGTGATAACCAAAAGGGCGTTGATTTCGTAAAACAATAAGTTTATAGAAAATTGTTGTTTTAATAATGCCATAATATGGGGTTGAATAATACTATAAAATAAATGCTCTTTTGACATATCAAAAGGTGCTAGAAAGCATGAAAAAAGTTATATACTTCATGTAACAAATTAAATTGCCAGGATTAAAAAAACCCTGACCTCAAAGAAGTTAATAAGTTGGAGGGTATGATTCATAGAAAGAACATTTAATAATCTTATTTAGTAAATAAGATAATCTATACCATTTATAACAGTCAAAAATATGATTCAACAATAATAATGTAGCTATTATTTAATTTATTTTATAAAATATTAATTAATCATTGATTTTTTTAAATATTAATTAATATAGTTTATTTTTAAAAAATATTATAAAAAATTTAATTCAATAATTTATAAATTTGCAAAATTTAGAAAAATAAAACAAATTGAAAACTTGTTATCTAGTTGACTTAATTAAATTAAACATTAATGAAGACGAGAAGAGTTCAACCGAACCAAGTCTAATTAAAAAAATAAAAGTTCAACTTAATATAACTTAATTTTCTTTTGTTTGATTAGGTAATCCATTTATGTAAATCCAATTAACTTGTCTTGTTTACACTAATAATTAGATAAATAAATAAATTAGTTAAGATTTAAGTTATTAGCTCTGGAAACTATACCATTAAAAAAGTGTTTGATATATCTTACTAACATTTAATTAACATTTATATAAAATTTTTATTTTTATTACATATATTTCGTAAATTTATTTTTGGACCTTGATGTTATCAATATTTTCAAAAATAAAATTAAAAATACATCTATTAATTATTCTAAATTTTAAGAAAATTTCACTGTCTTGTAATTTTTTATTTTTAATTATTAATAATTACAATTTTTTACTTCACTCTTTAGAATAAAACTCTTCCTACAAACTTTAAATTTATTTTAAGTAATAATTGAACTTGTCAAATGACTGTAGAAAAACATCAATATAATTAAAACACATAAATTAAATGTTCTATACATATTAACATACACATCAACATGAAAAAAAAAAATATATATATATATATATATATATATATATATATATATATATATTTATATCAAATTGAGAGTATGAGAATTAAATATATCATTAACAAGTTATAATATATAAAAGCACTTTGTACCTAGCTACAAGAACCAAAATGAATATACACCAAGCTCTCCCACTTGTAAAAAACTATTTTTTTTATCAGCAACAAAAAATAGAGGAAGAAAAGTACACCAAATCTTAATTATTTTACCAATTCTTCTCTCTTATATTTTGTAAGGCTGCTATAAAAAACACGCATTTTGACTTTCTTTTTACACATTTATATTTTAATTTTTTCAATTAACACATGACAAAGTATTAGTTAATAGAATATATCATGTAAACAGCGAAGAATCTGATTTAAAAATGTAAGCTAAGTATTTAAAAAAAGACAATGCGGATTATTACAGATACAAACATCATTTATTTTTTTATAATTTTAAACATTATTTTGACCGTACTCGAATAGTTAAAGACTAACTCGCTATATTAATTATTTATTTGGACTAAATAAAAAAATTACATAAAATGAATTAAAAGTAGCCAAAGAAAAATCTCAAAAATGACAAACACACGGTCTTCAAGGAAAAAAAGTGGACCTTTCCCTAACGTGATTTTGACTTAAAACCCATTTTTGAGATGTCAATTATTTTGTTAACAAATAACATAATTTGGGTACTTTAGGTAATATAAAACTCATCACTGTGCTGAATATGATTTGTGCAATTATAGATTTTGCACGCCAAACATTTGGTTCCATTACCATCATATTGGTCAACCTCCTAAATCATATTTACCATTCATGGATTATTCAACTTGATAATTAAAAAAGCAGAAAGCAATTTCATGAACTGAAAAAATAAATAAAAATAAAGGTGAAAAAGAAGAAAGAAAAAAAAAAGATAAAAAGAAATTTAAAGAAATGAATGACATGTGATGAGATCCATTGGCAGGCACTAATGTCAACAGGGTTGACAAGGCCACCACAAAACAACTGGTGTGATGACATGCACGTGTGCCATATTCACCATCATCATCATCATCTCATGTGAGGGTTAAACAAATAAAAAATAAATAAAAATCAAAATAAAAAGTATGGAAATTCATATTTTGAATGATGAAGAAAATCCCACCATGTTGACTCATGCCAAATAATGATCCTCCATGATGATGATGATGCATGGGAGGGCCATGGTCATGTACACACTCAATTATGTGAAATACTTTTTAACATTTATACAAAAACCATGGTCTCTTCAAAGGATTATGTTATGCCATGTTCCCACTTCTTCCACTAACCTACTTTATTAATCTTGATTAGGCTGAGGGAAGACAAAATGAATCACTTATGGTGATGGACATTTACCAACTTACCCCTTTCACAAAAAATAAATAAATAAAGGTGAAGGAGCTTAAAGGAGGATTGGACTGAAATTGCAATAATTGAAAAGCTGTTTTCATCAATTAGGTTTGATTATGCCCACACTTGTCACTAATGTCACTGTGTTAGATTAGATTAGGTTTGATACATCTTCCCAGGGTGGCTTATAAGGACTTTGATTATTGATTCAGAATAGTAATAATAATCACATCGTATTATTACTACTAATTAGGATCTTAATGGACGGATAGGGTAGGAGTAATAATTGTTTTATATTTTATTTGTTTAATAAATATTTATTTAGGACTTGTATTTATATTTGTAAAAATATGTATTATACGAGTATTTGTATATTTTTTTTAAAATTTATGAGTACTTGTAGATATTTTTTAAAAATAAAATTAATATTTAACAAAATATTTTAATTATAAATTCAAATAAAAATATAATGTATAGTGTAAATAATCCATTTAAATAATGTTGAATGACAGTTTATAAAAAAATGAATATTTTTTTAAAATCAATCGATAAAAAATAACTCATTCAAAATCAATGTGTTAATATTTGAATCATATTTTTTATTTTATTTTTAATTTAAATTATAATATAATGAATACAAATATCTACAGATACATATATTATAATATCTGTACCCATCTCATCATCCCATTAACATGTAGCTATACAAAATATCCATATCAGTTTAGCTACAAATATTCTCCTTGTTTTACACGTTAATAACAATTTCAATGTGTTTATAAACTGTACAAACTATTAAATGTTGGTTCCATAAACATGGAGAAAGAGGGTGGTGATGATCTGCATCGACAAATTCATTCTAAAGACAAATGTTGTAGATAATGCAGAGATAAAAGGAAGGAAAGAAAAAAAGAATGTGAGAAACAAAAGTTTATTTGACTTTTTGGTTGATTATTATGAAAGCTTCACGTCAACTAGGAGATAAAGGATTTGGTTAGATGAATTAAGAGAATAATTTAAATTATTGTGAAAGAAATGCTGTAACATTAGTTTGTGGAAAAGGTGTTTTTATTTTATTTTATTTTTCTTCTTACCATCCTTTTTAAGTATTTCTCAAAAAACAGACTAAAAATGTAATTACTTTGGAAGATAATAAAAAGGGATGATGTATAGTTTCTTAACTAAATTAGGTTTTACTGTAGTTGTTATTCAGTTCTTAAATTAAGTTTGCTAATTTTTATAATTATTTGAAAAAATATTAATTATAATTTTTTTAAGTATATTCAAACCTTTTAAGGGGATGATGTATAGTTTCTTTAATTATTTTTTTTCTGAGTTTTTGATAGAATTATTTCAGTGACTTTTTATTGCTTAGTTTTTATTTTTATTAAAACAAGGGTCAATGTCATTTATTCCATTAGATTAATATATATTGATGTTGGTTTAAAGATAATAATATGATAATATAATACATAATATCTAACTATTTTGGATAAACTTGACAATTATTACTCTCTAATTAGTGTTACCAAATTTAACATAAGGATTGCATTAATTTTTTTTAACAAAAAACAAAGACTACATTAAAAGAAAAAAATTAAGAAATCATATTAAATAATTTTAATAAGTACACAAAATTATTAAACTTTAATTACATCGCAGACAATGATTATGTTAGTTTTTCTTTTATATTATTATTACTACGCGAGAATCGACATCACATTTCTCTTGGTTTTCTTTTGCAACAAACCAACAACTACCTTTCTTTCACCAAGTCTACCAACTGGTCCAAATAAAATTTAACCTAAATAAATGCTGTTAATGAATTTAGATTTGGTTAACCTAACTAATGCTGCAATCGATATTCGAACCAAACTCAATCATAACGAGGCTGTCATAAAATGTACGCACTTTAGTTGATATTAATACTGTAATAGAAAAAAAAAATCTCGTACTTGATGCCAAAAAAATAGCTTTTTCAATACTTTCGTATTAAATATGCATCAGCTAATCATCATCTGCTATTTTGGTTACATATATTTTTATCTAATAACAGTAATAAAATATTAATGAGACTGAAATTCAAGAATAATTGAAGTTTCACCTTGTCTGAACAAGATAAACAATACAGAAACAAAAATGACCCAAGAATTTTTATTATCATGTAACTTGTTAATAAAAATTTTCTGAATTTTGAAAATAGTATTTAAATGAAGAATTTGAAGAAAATAGTTAGGTTAAAAAGGAAAAGGGAAGGAGCAATAAAAGAAGAAAGAGATGAAGATGATGACATGATATGATCTGATGGTAGTAAAGAGGAGATAATAAAGCAAAGCAAGGAGTGGAACCAACTTTTCCCATTCAACCAAAACGTGCTTTCTAAATTTTTTTTTTTTATATAATAATAATAATAATTTGTTTGAAAATGATTTCATTTCATGGCTTTTACCCTGTCTTTAATCTTTTGGGTAAAGGAGCCTAAAAAACAGGTCAAAATGCTCCTCACTCACTCATCTCCAGCACACAGACACACACTCAGTCCATGGCCGCCAACAAAAACAACGTCAACAACAAACAACAACAACCAACGTAACATCCTCAATATTAACAACGACCACACCAAACCAAACACTTCCTTCTCAAACCATACCATGCTAGTGCTACATTATATTGCTTGCTAGTAGTACCTCTCTGCCATCCGTTTCATTTATATTTATTCATTCAGTGGCCTCGGTTTTCGTGCTCCCTTCCTACTTTTCATAAAACCCCATTTCTTCTCTCTCTGCAAAGCTCGAAGCTTTTCGCCATTTGAGATCTGGGATTTCCGGGCTGGAGCTTTTTCCTTTCTGGGTTGCAGCATTTTCGGCGTCAGAGAGATCCCAACGTCTCTTACCATGGCAAGCAAGTGGAAGAAAGCCAAGGTCGCGCTTGGTCTCAACCTCTGCATGTTCGTCCCCAGAACGTTAGACAACGATTCGCCGCCCCACACGGTGGTTTCCGAGCGCCTCTCCGACGCCGCCCTACTATCTCCGGCCAGCTGGAACACCAGCTCTTCCCGCCCCACCACGCCGCTTTCCTCTTTTCATGGCTTGAAACTTTCCAAAAGTGGCAGCAAATCCTCCAAGGTCCGGCTCTCATTCATTTCCAACTTCTTACTCTCTCTCTCTCTCCCTGCATGTATGTTTGTGTTTTTCATTTAAATATTTTGACAAGTTCTATTTTGGTCTGGTTGATTGTGAAAGTTTAGATGGACTAAAAATGAATTTGCGCAAAATAAGAAATTTTTGAACCGTGTTCAAATTAAGAAATGAATCCGGGTTAAACGTTGTTAACATAAAAGGAAATTAAATGTCTTTAAGGGTCTTTGGATGTTTTTTGTCAGGGAAGTAATGATTTGTCATTACTGGGTTTTGCTGTTTTAATGAACTGTCTTATGTTGTTCTTCATGAGAATGAAGTGGCATCTTTTTGGTGTCTGAGAATATCGGTTTTCTGTAACGTGATTCTGATATAAGGTTGGTGTGTGATTTAGTTGTGAAGTTCATTTGAATTCGTTGGGTAGTATCGCGGAATGAGGTGGAGCGATTTATTGAATTGCACGTGGTGTTGTAATTAAGGACTGATATTCAGGGTGGTGTTACCAATTTTTAGGGACCAAAATTCCTTTTTAGTTGTTGAGTTCCTTGTGTTAGTTTGGTTCTTTAGCCTACTTCTAGCGTACTGCAACTTGGGCTTAGAGCTGTAATTTATTGACTTGTAGCAATAGTGTATACAGGGGACAAGTGAGTTTGAAGTTTTGTATCAAGAATTCTACTTTTCATGTGCCTTGAGCTGATATTACTGTTTCCTGCATGTTTCAATACCCCTTTTATGCATAAGATTTTTCCTTCTTTTCCTTTCTATTGCCAAGCAATTCTTTTCTTCTAAAAGCAATCCTTATACGATGTATTGGTTGGCTTGTTCATTTAGTCAAGTCATAGTAGCAGTTTTTGATGACCGGTACACCTGATTTGCTGAATAATCAATTTTTTTATTGCAATACTTTTGGGCCGGTGTAAATCCTGTTTAGTCCCTTTCTGTAGCATTCAGGTGTGCTTGACTAGACAAGGTGATTAGGTTTTTCACCATCCCTCTAAATCTCTGTAATTGAAAAGCCTTATGCTTAATGGGGATCTTATGAATGATTGTTAAGCCTTACTTTGGCAACATGCTAGATATGAAAAGGAAATATCATAATGGCAAAGGGGTGTTTTAAGTCAATGTATCATTGCATTTGCCCTCTGTCGTTTTCAGAGTTGTTTGTTTCAATATTAAGTAACTTGGTAATATTCAAACACTACATATCTTCAACTATAGAAGATTATTTCCCACTGTGCATATTATATGTTGAATTAAATAGCTAAAATACTTAAGGTTGGAAAATGAAATTGCAGAGGATTTTTTTTTTTTTAAACTTCCGTATCAAATATGAGTACTGGAATTAAAATATTCTCGTCTTTTCTTATTTGTTTGACTTTTTCCTTTATTAGAACTAAACCTGATTTTGATACAGGTACTGTTTATTTACCTTGTGTAATCTGTTCATGAATGTATTTATTTGCATGAAGCCTTGAAAGTCTGTGAAACTATTTACATAATATTATATATGTTCTGACTAGCTTTTATTTTCAAACATTCAGCAAACCTGCTCAATATGCTTAACCAAAATGAAGCAAGGATCCGGCCATGCTATATTCACTGCAGAATGTTCACATTCCTTCCATTTCCACTGCATTGCTTCAAATGTGAAACATGGAAACCAAATATGTCCGGTGTGTAGGGCAAAATGGAAGGAAATACCCTTATCGGGTCCCAGTTTGGATCCTATCCCTGGCAGAGTTTCACCAAGTCCCATCAATTGGCCCCAAAATGATGCTTTGATGGCAGTGGTCCACCGTCTACCCCTACCTCATCCTCACCGAGATTTAAATAGGAGGCATGTTGTGCCACTTTATCAGGCTTCTGAGCCAGGCATATTTGACGATGATGAATCCTTGAATCATCAACATGTGTTTTCTGAGCGAAGTCCTTGCATTGAGAATACTGAAGATACTGAGGCTGCTAGAGCTATAGAGATTAAAACATTCCCAGAAGTATCTGCTGCTCCGGGATCCAAGACTCATTCTAACTTCACAGTTTTGGTTCATCTCAAAGCTGCTACTGCCGCAGACACAGCTGCAGTCAAAAGACAAAACCTTAGTAGAAACCAGGCAAATTTGGCACAGATTTCTCAGACTCCGCGTGCGCCTGTGGACTTGGTCACAGTGCTTGATGTGAGTGGTAGCATGGCTGGAACTAAGCTTGCACTACTCAAAAGAGCAATGGGGTTTGTCATACAGAACCTAGGCTCTAATGACCGGCTCTCTGTTATCGCCTTTTCTTCCACAGCTCGGCGCCTTTTTCCTCTGTGCAGAATGACCGATTCCGGGCGACAGCAGGCACTGCAAGCTGTTAATTCTTTGGTTGCAAACGGTGGTACCAATATCGCAGAAGGGCTGAGAAAAGGTGCCAAGATAATGGAAGATCGAAAGGAAAAGAATCCAGTTGCCAGTATTATCCTACTCTCCGATGGTCAAGATAACTACACTGTCAATGGCTCTGGAACTAACCAGCCTCGACCAAATTACCAGTTTCTTCTGCCCACTTCTATCAGTGGTGGTGATAGTTCAGGATTTCAAATTCCCGTGCACGCTTTTGGCTTTGGTGCAGACCACGATGCTTCACTGATGCACTCCATTTCAGAGATTTCTGGTGGCACGTTTTCTTTCATCGAGACTGAAGCCGTGTTACAGGATGCGTTTGCACAATGCATTGGAGGACTTCTGAGCGTAGTTGTTCAAGAGCTTCAAGTGGGAATCGAGTGTATACACCCAAATCTCAGTCTTGTCTCGCTAAAAGCAGGGAGTTACCCAACCCGTGTGGTGGGTGATGGACGCAAAGGATCGATTGAAGTTGGAGACCTGTATGCCGATGAAGAGAGAGATTTTCTAGTGTCAGTTAATGTCCCTGCTGCATCTGGCAATGAAACATCATTGATAAAGGTGAAATGTGTATACAAGGATCCATTAACTCAGGAAACAGCAACAATAGAAAGTGAAGAAGTTAAGATTAAGCGGAGTGAAATCTCTGGGCAGGTAGTAATGTCGCTTGAAGTGGATAGACAACGCAACAGGCTTCAAGCGGCTGAGGCAATGGCTCAGGCTCGTGTTGCAGCTGAACGAGGGGACCTGAGTGGAGCAATATTGATTCTTGAAAACTTTAGAAAGATGCTGTCGGAGACTGTTTCAGCGAAATCCAACGACCGTTTATGTGTTGCATTAGATGCTGAGCTTAAGGAAATGCAAGAGCGGATGGCGAGTAGGCATGTGTATGAAGCATCTGGGAGAGCATATATACTTTCTGGATTGAGTTCACATTCATGGCAAAGAGCAACAGCAAGAGGTGATTCCACTGATAGGTCAAGTCTTGTTCAGGCATATCAGACACCATCAATGGCTGAGATGCTTACTCGATCTCAGGCCACGTTACTAGGTAGTCCATCAGGGCAGAGGCTGCTCCAGCCACTGTTGTCGGTCAGAGCACAACCGAGCCCAAGGTGATTCAACAGGGGTTTTGGGGAACCATCTTCAGATTAAGCCCTTCCACTGATTTTGCCATTTTGGCTTATAAAATATGTGGGGGAGGGTGGTAGTAAACGGGAGTCATGAACAGAAGATTTCTTTGAGCTGTGATTTTGTTTTTTAATATATGTAAAAATGAATAAAATATTGAGGAAAGGGTGGAGGGTTACTTAAAACCAATGGAGAAAAGGGTAGTAGACAGGAATTTACTACATTGTGTTTCTTCTATTTTGGGGGTTAAAAGGTTTTCTTTTGGCTTCAGTTTTCTTTCCTCTGATTATGTCGTTTTTTGGGGGTGGTGTACATACAGAAGAATGCCTTTTCTTTTTTTCTGGGACACCTGGGTATAAAGCTTGTAGCTGTGCAAATGGTTGGGATGATCTCATCAGTATAATATATGTTTTCAATTCTTTCAGAACTTGTTCTTTTCAGTATTGTCTTTTACACACATCTCCATCTCTGGGCATGGAAATGCAGTCGAAAAAATGGCACATTTTGATTTTTATACCAAGACATTAAACATCTAGTCATTAGTTGTATTCAGTCATTGGAATTTTTTTACGTTTGATTTTTATACTAAAAAAAGGCAGTAATTTATGGTTGCTCTTTTTAAAAGCATGTAGCTAGCTGGTAAGCAGTATTTTGAGATGAGTAAAAAATATTAGCAGAAAAATCTTTATAACAAAATTTGCACACCTTTTCTCTTTATCTTTATGACATCACTTATCTCATTTTTTTTCTCTTCTCTTCATATCCATCTAGTTTGCGTTCACACTGTTGAATCATTTTCTTACATATGTTGAAAAAACTACGCTTTTGGGATTAGAAAATTGTTACTCCATCGCCTTAGAAGCAGTGGTATGATGTCTGAAGTGGTCCAACAGAATTTTGTTTTTTTCTCACACAGAACTCTAGGTTGTTTGCATATAGGGAGAAACCATGCAAGTCACATGTGACTAATGTAGTGCACTGATACAAGTCACGTGCAAGCATGTCTCAAACGACAAATCCAGTGAACCCATCCCTGCCATACATGGACATGTTTATAATTAGTTGTAGTGTGGTCCATCATTCTATTCTAGTTATTTGTGATCCCGTTCTCTTGCAGCATCGTAAACAAGTGTTCTTGCTTTTCGCAATGTGTTTAGATGATGGACTATGGTTCATCATGTAGACCAACCTTTTAGGTTGCAGACACTAAACTTAGTCTAAACCAAATATTAAAACCAGAGTTTAATAGTATGTCCATGTGTTGGTATCTGTACAACAAAAGCCAAAATATAGGTATTTGGATTGGGCATTAACGACCACACCGAAACCT
>Ga0209589_1000328_pt1:50000-62166 | contig 62166 bp, 54 predicted proteins | sample CowpeawhiteBW_FD_187525 | JGI IMG/M metagenome (GOLD analysis project Ga0209589, IMG submission 187525) | Root nodule microbial communities of legume samples collected from California USA - Cow pea white BW (SPAdes) (version 2) | ecosystem: Host-associated > Plants > Roots > Nodule... | reverse complement strand
AAAAAGAAACAAGAGGCCAAGAGGAATACTTCATACAATGAATACTACTCTAGAACTTGGAAAGGAAAGGAAAGAAAGGATGAGAAACCACCTTCCAAAGACCACCCACCTAGGACTAATTCGTCTAGAACCTCCCATGAAAGTGCAAACTCTTCTCAAAGTTCAAGAACTAGTTCTATCAAATGTTTTAAGTGTTTGGGCTATGGTCACATTACTTCAAATTGCTCAACAAAGAGGAACATGATCTTGAACCCTAAAGGAAAGGTTGAAAGTGAACATTCTTCTCCCCCCTCCCCTAAAAGTTCTTCCTCCCACACTTCTTCCCAATCTTCAAGTGAGGATGAAATCAAACCTAATGAAGGAGGTTTGTTGGTGGTTAGGCGCATGCTAGGCCAAGTGCCTAAAGAATTTGAAAACCAAAGAGAAAATATTTTTCACTCAAGGTGCCAAATCAACAATAAAACTTGCTCCCTCATAATTGATAGTGGAAGTTGTGTTAATGTGGCTAGCACAAGGGTTGTGGACAAGCTTGGCTTGAAAACCATCCCTCATGCCAAGCCCTATAAGCTTTCTTGACTTAGTGAGGAAGGTGAGATTAAAGTCGATAAACAAGTCCTTATTAACTTCTCCATTGCAAACTACAAAGATGAGGTATTATGTGACTTAGTGCCCATGAAAGCAACCCACATTTTATTAGGAAGGCCATGGCAATTTGATAGGAAAGCTTTTCATGATGGTCATGCCAACAAATTTACCTTTAGCTTCCAAGGCAAAAAGATCACATTACTACCTCTTTCACCAAGAGAAGTCAATGAGGACCAATTGCAAATGATAAAGAAAAGCAAAGAAGAGAAGGCGCAAAAGAAGACGCAAGGGCATGGCAATGAGTCCAAGAAGAGCATGATCACCCTCAAAGGGGTGAAGAAGGTAATGCTTGCCCAAAAACCCATCTTCCTAGCTTATCCTAGTGAATCTTCTCCCTCCTTCCAAAACCCTCACTCTAGATGTTCCTTAGACTTGTCATTAGTCTTAGATGAGTTCAATGATGTTTTTCAAGAACCTCCAAAGGGTCTCCCACCCCTAAGAAGTATAGAACACCAAATTGATTTCATACAAGGCTCATCTTTGCCTAATAGGCCAGCCTATAGGACTAATCCCGAGGAGGCTAAGGAAATTCAAAAACAAGTGAATGAGTTGTTAGAAAAGGGGTGGGTGCAACATAGCATGAGTCCTTGTGCAATACCCGTTATTCTTGTCCCCAAAAAGGATGGAACATGGAAAATGTGCATAGATTGTAGGGCTATCAACAACATAACCATCAGGTATAGGCACCCTATTCCTAGATTAGATGATTTGATTGATGAGTTACATGGTGCAACCATATTTTCCAAAATAGACTTGAAGAGTGGGTACAATCAAATTAGAATCAAAGAAGGTGATGAATGGAAAACCTCTTTCATCTCGTGTCATCAAATCTTGTGCCATTGCTTCAACTGCGGTTTCGCCTAGTATGAATCGACTAAGTGAAGGTGAGGGCCTACAATACACCACTTCAAAAGGAGTTATTCTGGCAGCTCCCTGAAAACTCGTATTATACCAATATTTTGCCCACGGAATAAACAAGTCTTGGGTTGTTCCGAGCTGAAACACCTCAAATATATTTCCAACGTTCTATTTAGGACTTCAGTCTAACCATCCAACACTGGTGGTAGGCTGTGCTCATGTTCAACGTTGTCCCTTGCTACTGGAACAATTTCTTTCAGAAGAGACTTAGAAAAGTAGGATCTCTATCACTCACCGCCGAGGCAGGAACACCATGTAATTTAACTTCTTTGACAAAAATTTCAGCTATACTCCTAGCTGAATAAGGATGTTTAACTGGTATAAAGTGCCCATACTTGCTCAACTTGTCTATGACGACTGAGATAGCATCATAACCCTTGGATTTTGGTAGGCTGACTATAAAATCCATACTCACATCTTCCCAAACAACATTCGATATTAGTAAGGGTTGTAATACCCCTTGTGGTGAGGATGCCAAATAATTATACTACTGGCAATACCCCTTCTATAGAACAACATCCTTCTGTACTTCCTCTATTATGGATGGGAAGTCCTACCAAAAGGGTTTGGTTATTACTTGTAATTCCTTTTCCTTCTCCATTACATCTTCCAACCTTCTGGACAAGGCATTCACCACCTTATGATGTCAAACTCATACCCCAACAGTTTCGCTAACTAGTTTTGTTGATTCTGAGTTGTTATTTGTTGTTCTAAGAGGTAGCGTAAACTTTTCTAGTCTGTGTATACTGTGAATTTTTGTCCCAACAAGTATGGTCTCTAGTGTTGAATGGCCAGCACCAAGGCCATTAACTCCTTCTCATAAATTGACTTGGCCAACGAGGTATCTAATAAGGCTTTGCTGAAAAAAGTTATGGGTGTTTTTTCTTAGGACAAAACTGCTCCTATCCTGTTTCCTGACACATCGCACTCAATAGAGAAAGGTTGTTTAAAATCCGGTAGCTTCAACACAAGTATTGTTGTCATGGCGTTTTTTAGTTTCTTAAGAGCCTCTATGCTTTCCTCAGTCCACTCGAAACTCCTTTCTCCAATAGGTTGGTAAGGGGCTTCGCTATCTTCCCATAACCTTGTATAAATCGACGATAATAACTCCTAAGACCAAGGAAACCTCTTAAGGCTTTAATGCTCTTAGGTATTGGCCACTGGTGAATAGCTGCCAACTTCTCAGAATCCATCTCCACCCCTTTTTGTGAAATAATTTGCCCCAAATACCTTACTTGCTTCCTGAATTCGCATTTTTTTCTGATTTGACAAGAATTTATGCTGCTGTAGTGTCCCCAAAACCTGGTTTAGGTGTGTCAGATGTGCCTCCCACAACTTTCTGTAAATTAAGATGTCGTCAAAAAACACCAAGAACAATTTCCTCAAATATTTATGTAGAACCGTTTTCATAGCACATTGGAAAGAAGCTGGGGCATTGGTTAGCCCAAAAGGCATAACTAGGAATTGATAATGCCCATGGTGCGTGTGGAAAGCAATTTTCTGAATATCATGTTCAACCATTCTGATACGATGATACGCAGCTTTGAGATCAATTTTCAAAAAGAAGTTAGCTCCTTACAACTCATCCCACAACTCCTCCATGACTAGTATGGGAAACATATCCGGAATAGTAGGTTGTTGACTATAATTGATGCAAAACCTCCAACTCCCATCCTTCTTCTTGACTAAAATAACTGGGCTTGAATAAGGGCTATTGTTGGGCCTGATTATTCCAGATTTGAGTATGTCCGACAACTGTTTCTCAATTTCAGACTTCAACAAGTGTGGGTACTGTAGGGTCTTACATTCACTGGGTTCTCACCCTTCTTGATAGGAATTTTATGATCAATCCCCCTCCTGGATGGTAGTTCTAACACCTCCTAAAAAATCCCCTTATACTCCTGCAGAACCCCCCTTAATTCCTCTTGTTTAGGTGGCAAATTTGTACTTGGAACTTCAGCCTCCTCCATTTCAGTCACACCTAACTCCCAAACCAGCGTTATAGCTTCAATCTCAGTTTCCTTCAACAACACCTGAGGTGTTACCACCTTTTTTGTCAGTGTTAGATCTCCCTTTATTTGTACTTGATGATCTACTGTATTGAAAGACATTGTCAAAGTCCTCCAATTTACTTTAACCTCCCCTAGCGAAGCCAGCCAAGTCATCCCCAATATTAGGTCAACTCCTCCCAATTCGAACAAGAAGGTTTCCTTCACACTGTGCTCTTCCAACTACACCTCTACATTTTTGCAGCAGCCACTAGTTTGTTTTCTTATGGCCATCTCCCAATTTGACACAATACAGAAGGGTATTTTCCACTGGTAATTCCAAATCAGCCACTAATTCTGAGGAGATAAAACTATGGCTAGCCCCACTGTCTATCAGAATCAACACCTTCCTCCCTTTAACTCGTCCTTCCAACTTTATTGTATTTGTCTGAGTTAACCCTCCTGCTGAAAATAAAGACAGCTATATCTTCCTATTCCCCATGTCTTGTGATTCTCCTTCTTTTGTTTCCTCTCCGTCGTCCCCTTCCTTCTCATCTTCGGCCAAGATCACCACCTTTAGATTCTTATCGGGGCATCGATGTCCGAGACTATAAGCTCCCCCGCAATGGAAGCATCTTCCTTCTTCCCTTCTTCTATTATATTTCGGGTGAGGAAGGTTTCGTACCCCTCTACTCCTGGTTCCCTCCACTTTATTTTCCCCAGTTTTGGATCCAAACAATGTTTCCCTCCTTTCCTTCCGACCCGTACTGATTTGGCTGGGTGCGCCTTGTGAATTTCTCTTGAAGATTTCAGTTCTTGAAACTGTCCCCATCCCTCCTTTGTACCGAAAATTAGCATTGTTGTTTCCATATCTTTAGTTGTCTCCATGGATCTCACTAAATCCTTCGGGTCATGTGGTCGGATATGACTTTTGATATTACTTTTCTGATAGATTGGGAATCTGGGACACCAACATCTCAAATTCTTGAATATATTCTTCCATTGTACCATTCTGCCTTATTGCTGCTAGTTCTTCAAAGATAGAGCTCCTTTCTTTGCCTCTAAACCTCCTATTTAGTGCTTCAGTGAATTCTTCCCATGAAGGATTCTTAGTCTTCTTTTTCCAAAAGTGGAACTAGTGATTGGCACTTCCCTCCATACTGATGAAAGCCAACCGCAACTTCTCTTTTTTTAAGAAATACTCTGAATCTCAAAGAATCTCTCTGTTCTTGAAATCCACCCCATTGGGTCACTTCCTTCAAACGTTGGTAATTCTATCCTCTTCATCCAATGATGTTAAACCTCTTCTTCCCCACCGACTCTGAGTTGTCTCTTATCACCTTCCGTTCTCTTCTTCCCCCGTTCACTGAATTTTCACTCTTCTCGGAGCTCCCTTCTCTTTTCTTGTGTTGCTTCAGCAAATCTTTGATTTCTTGAATATTTTCTTGCATCCCCGTAATCGCTTTTCCTTGTTCGCAGGCCCATTTCTCCAATGCCACCATTCGTCCTTCCATGGTTAAGCCTCCCTTCGATCCGGCATGTCAGACCAAACTGTTAGGATTCATTGATTAAAGAACCCAAACTGTCTCATGAAATACTCACCAAGAACACTTACACCAGAGAAAATGACTGAAAAGACTTCTTTTATTGGTTACTATATAGTTCGTGAACATACACTACCAAGGGATAATGCTTCCCTTTCCACACGACTCTTAAGCATCCTGTCACTAACTCTTATAGACAAAAACTCCTCCCCCACTCAGACACAGACCTCCCCTTAAATAGTCTTCCATCAGAGATGACTATCACGGGAGGCTAATTCAGTTTAACCTCAATTGCCTAACCAACTAACTACTTGTCTTCTTCCTTCTCACATATACATTTAGTTTCCTAACAACTTTCTATTACAGTGGGGCATACGCAACACAAGTCTCGACAATTTGGCCACTAAGTTGAATTTAAAACCTAATGTATTCTTAAGTTGATATCACATGTAAGAATATTATAACTGAAAGGAACAAGATCCCAATAAAATTATACAGAGGAAAATCTAATTAAGAGACTAAGAAATGGAAACAACTATCATACCTTTTGTAGTAAGCGCTTCTCGGAAGAAGAACAGCACACCAAAGAAACAACAGGCAAGACCTGAATAACAGCTTTCAATTAGTTAATCAGTACATGCAATTGATAGTACATGCTTAACTTCAATACATATCAACTTTTCTCACCTCTTACATGTAGCGTAATATGAAATTTTTACATGTAAATTCTGAATTATGAAATAATTAATAATTTTCGATTAAGTTGTTTCTTCTGTAGGCCATAAATATCTTACTACAAGTTGACTTGTTAAGAATTTATATCCAAATATAGGTTGCCATTTCTTGAATTTTGTAGTCTGAAAAACTTGCCCATGTAGAATGACATTTAATTGGGTGCCCTATTTAAGGCTTAGTACACACCAATAAGGTTCAACTGTCTTTGGATTATCCATAAAAATATCAGTTCGGTGTTTCAAGTTTCCCATCATATTGTGTCTCATCTTTAACGAATATATCTGAATTGTATAAATAGAAAGATGACAACACATATAAGATCTCAAAATTTTGTTACTTACAATTAATATATTACAGTTAACAGCTTGCACACTGCTTTCTATACAGGAAATAACATAGCAAGAATTTAGGCTAGAAGTATGAAAGTAACACATTATACAGACAAGTAATGGAGAAAAGGTACTGAAAAATAAGTAGAAAATCAGAATTTAAAGTTTCTCTCTATTCCATATATTTAAAATATAATGTAATTGCAGAGAAGAACTGTCACATCTTACTTGCAATATCAGCAACTTTTAATTTATCATGCAAAAAGACCCTGGCCATAATTGAAGCCATAATCGGAACTGTTGAGTTCAATACAATGGCTTGAGAGAAAGGCAGGCTTTGAGAGCTGAAAAATAACACATTGTTTTATTAAAATACTTGGCAACAAATGAAATCCTCAATGACAAAAAAAAAATCAAATAAAATAGATCACAATGATATTGTTATTATAGAATTGTATATTTTTGAATGTATTGTGTGTCTAATCTAGATTACACAATATGTATTTATACTATTGAATAGAATCAACAATCCTAATTTATGAGATTATGTAATGGTTGATTCCCAAGAAATCTGTAAGAGCTGATTATAATCTAACACTTTTCTTCAAGCTGGGGCATATATGTCATATGCACCAAGCCTGTTACAAATGTACTCAATCCAAGGGCCTCTAAGGAACTTGGTAAATACATCATCCAGTTGATTGCTAGAGTTGACAAAATCAATAGTGATTTCTCCATAGAGCACCTTTTCTCCAACGTGACAATCAATTTCAATGTATTTGGTTCTTCATGGAAGACCAGATTTGATGCAATGTGAAGTGCAGCTTTAGAAATTAGCTTAGTACACTAACTGCGAAAGTGATGCTGGATCAAGTTATGGTGAGATAGATGTGTCTACCTACCAGGCGACTATATCTTTCCGGGTCTTTCAATGGCTCCCCCTAACTCGGAAGAAGCTTGATATTGGGATCCACAGGAGTATGACAAGTACAACAGTCCAGCATAGCAGTTTCAATAAGAATGTTCAGGGCACACTTACGTGATTAATGACAATTCCAGAAGCAGATTGAGCAACTTCAATGCCTAAGAAATAATTTAGAGGGCCCAAATCTTTAGTATGAAATTGTTGTGAAAGGTGCCCTTTCAGTTGTCAAATTCCAGTCTCATCAAGGAGGAGACAGAATGATCAGTCTCACACCTTGTCATGCCAAACTGTATCAAGACAGAATTGAAGTGACCAAACCAAGTATGAGGAGATTGCTTCAAACCATAGAGAGACTGTTGATGCTTACAAACAAGACGAGAGTTGCTAGAAGCAAGAAAACCAGAGAGTTGATCCATATAAACTTCTTTCTGCAATTTACCATCTAAGAATGCATTTTTAATATCTAGCAGGTAAAGAGGGGAATGATGAATAGAATTCATAGCCAGAAAGAGACGAGAAGAAGTTATTTTGGCCACGGGTGAAAAGGTGTCCCCCTAATCTAGACCCAAAATTCTTGTATCCTTTGATGATCAAGCGAGCTTTTAAACCCAACGACAAGCAACAGTTTTCTTGCCAGGAGGTAAAGGAATATATTCCCAAGTGCCATTGGAATGTAAGGCTGCCATCTCCTCTACCATTGCCTGATGCGAGCCGGGACCAACCATGGCTTCACCTATAGTATTAAGAATAGACACAGAATCCAAAGAAGAAATAAAAGAGAAATAAGATGGAGACAAACGATCATAAGTAATGGTAAAATCACAGAGAGGGTTAGGATTCCAAGAGGAACGAATACCTTTTTGTATTGCTATAGGAGGTTCAAGTGGAGGAAGCGTGGACGGAGGGGCGATTGGACCAGGAAATGATCAGTAAAGTGAGTCACAATTGGAGTTTGAACTCATTTGTGGTATTGAAGCAAAGGACCATGTTAAGAAGTGCACTTTAAACCTAACTCAACCCTACAAACCGGCTTGTAAGGTGAGATTTGCACCTACTTACATACTATAAACTTATCGTATCACTAGTCGATGTGGGACTTCCAACACCCCCACGCCGAGGTATATACATCTCAAGCATGGAACTTGACATTAATGGGTGGTCCCACAATGGCACGATAGCGGGTGGAATAATACGTCCAACAAACAAGAAATCTCGTTAGGATAGACTCTAACAATGGCTCTAATACAATATAGAATTGCATATATTCTGAATGTATTGTGTGTCTAATGCAGACCACACAATATGTATTTATACCATTGAATAGAATCAATTACAATAAAGACACATAATAGTTAGGAAACAATCATCCTAATTTACGAGATTATGTAACCATAGATTATATTCAAACATTTATAATTAAAAATATAAAGCTAATCCTATAAAAGCAAGGATATCTAGATTATATAGGCATTATTAGGAACGATTTCATTTATTCCCACCTCATATCTTTGTTATTAGAAAATATGAAATATCTTATTGTTTTGATTCCTTTTTCTTCTACATATAAAGCATCCATATTGTCTTGGGAACACACTTTTTCAACTTAATGTCATCACAGCCACAACTACGAACACCGCATTGAGAAAAAGGTGGGCGACTACAATTTCCACAAGCATAGCTGCTGCAGTCCTATGACCTTAAGGATTAGGGTTTCACATATGATTGTCAATAATTTAGCAAAGGGGGGAATGTATTTTCTAGAAATCGTTATTGGAGTTGTTTCAAACTTACTTTCAATGACAGAAATTATCAAAGCATATTCTTGCAGCAGAACTTCAAGAATAGTGTCAACACATTGACATGTATGACTAGACATCTAATTCTAGCAAGTTCATCTCCAATGCATAGGAGGCATGTGGATCACTACAAAGTTGTCTAGCACGCGTCGTGGTTTAGGCAAAGATGTTGTCTTGAATTTGTTCCCACACTTGATACGAGTGGATAGATCCAAGAACACGAGACAAGATCGACTTTGAAAGCATCAATTGAAGCCAAGTAAATAAGATTTGAACTTCACTTCCCATTCTTCATAGGCTAGGTTTATTTTTCTAGAAGCGCGGTCATCACCTCAAAGAAATTGAGGAGGAGTCACTAGGTTTACATAAAACAATGAAGTCTGTGCGACTTTCTAATAGGTTCAACTGATGCTTCCAATGAAATTAATTGGAATCATCAAGTTTTTCAACTATAGAATTGGGAAAATATTGGGAAGAGCAAGGGAGGGAATTTGAATTGGCCATTGCGCAACAATCCTTGGCTCATGACACCATATCAAAATTTTAGGAAGGAGAGAAAACAAAGAAACAATTAACAGAAAGAGAAGGATTACTATTACACTTAATGAGTCTTAGATAACCAGAACAGACAGAAAAGAAGAGAAATGAACAAAATTATTTTATTCAATGTGAAAACGAAACTGAGTCATGTACACTTAGAGTGTTTATAGGAGAATGGTTTTGTGTGTAACCACATAACTTTACAGCTGCCATAAAGAGAACTAAACAGAATACAAGGGAAAATGTACAGTTATACAAAACACATCTTATTACTCTAATAGGCAGCCTCAAACTTAAGTAGAAGATTTTTAAACAGAAAAGTGCTTCACATTAAGTTTGCTACGAAGAATAGCATGTGTAGAAGATAGGGACTTAGTCAAAACATCAGCCCACTGATCAAGAGCCGGAACATGAGAAACAGCCAATTGTTGAGACAATCTTCTCCCGGACAGCAAAGGCAGTTTCTTGGTTGAGAAAATATTTGCACCTCGTTTGGATAGTTTAGAATTGGATAACATAGGAGAAGAGATAGGATCTGCTTTTGCCATGTTGGTTTTATGAAGTAATCACGAATATATTTGGTTTGAGTCACGAGAATAGAGCCATTCGTCAAATGTTTGACCTCAAGACCAAAAAAGTAGTCTAACTGACCAAGCTATTTCAGAGAAAAGTTTGCATAGAGTTTAGCAATGATAGTGTGAATCAGACTGAGAGTTGACAGTGACAAGAATGTAATCAACATACACTAGAAGATAGATAACATCAGATCAATGATTATAAATGAACAGAGAAGTGCACAAGAGCAAGAGACAAAACCCAGTTGCTGGAGAGTAGTTTGCAGTCGTGTAAACCATTGTCTTAGGGCTTGCTTTAGGCCATAAAGAGCCTTGTTAAGCTTGCAAACTAATGATTTATCATAAGCTTCAAATCCTGGTGGTTGTTGCATGTAAAAAGTTTCATCTAAGAACCCATGGAGAAAGGCATTATTCTCATAATTTAGGGTAGAATTGTTCAATTTATTATTCTGAGAATACAACTCCTATATACAAGGCTAGAATCCTATTTTAGGAAGTATAATAGTAGCACCTAGACAATCAAATCCCTATGATTCAAGGATACCATTATACACTGCAATTATAATCTGCTAAATAAGGAAATAATAAAACACAAATCCTGACAGAATTAATACAAATAATAAAACAGATTCTAACAATTATTAACATCAAGATGGAACATTTTCCACCTATAAGAAACAGCAACAGTGAGAATAATACGTATAGTAATTGGTTTAATGACTGGAGGGAAGGTTTCATGAAAGTCAAACCCATGAATTTGATGAAACCCTTTAGCGAAAGGACACGCTTTATATTTGTTGATAGAGCCATCAACATTTTCTTTAACTCTAAACACCCATTTACATCCAATAATTTTTCTGCCAGTAGGAAGAGGAACCCGATCCCAGGTTTTCTGATTAATTAAGGCCTCATACAATGCATGGCAACTTTCCAATTCTCATCACTAAGGGCTTGTTTGACAGTTTTAGGCTCAGAACAAGAAAGCAACAGAGAAGGATGAACTCTTTTTTGATTAATAGCAGTTTTACATCTTTTTTTATCCTAAACCACCTAGGCTTCGTAGTCAAGATTAAGCAGGCCATCTAAACGATTAGACTCCATGAGGAAACGTGCAAGAACCACAGGATTAAACAAAAATCTCTGTAACTTGTGTGACTTGATGACTTGTTCAACATACTAACACTAGTGACAGTAATTGGAATCATCCAGTTTTTCCATGATCACGAAGGTGAAGCCATGAGAAGAGAGCACAAATGAAAGAAAAAAAACCCACCGTGAATTGATAGGCAGAGTGTCGAACACGAACAATTAGAACGAAAACCAGAAGCGACGATGAGAGACGAACAAATCTGTCGAATAAAGGCAAGGAAACCAGACAATCAGAACATGCAAACAAGTTCGACGAACCGAGGTGAGCAGAACCCATAGAACGAAACCTATAAACAAATCTGCAATAGATACGTAGCAATTGGACGAACACAAGCAACGAACCGCAACAAACGAACAAACTTCAAGTTGTGATTGCAAACACAAGACGAAAAGCAATCAACAAACGAACGTCAAAGAGAAGTGTGCACCAAAGAGATGCATAAGTAGAAGATAATCATGCAATCACAAGGAGGGTGAAAAAAACGCTTTGGATACCATCTTAGATAACCATAACAGAGAGAAAAGAATAGAAATGAACAAAACTATTTCATTGAATGTGAAAACTGAACAGAGTGATGTACACTTAAGAGTATTTATATGATAATTGTTTTGTGTGTAACCACAGAACTTTACAGCTTTCATAAAGAGAACTAAACAGAATACAAGGAAAAATGTACAATTCTACAAAACACATCTTATTACTGTAATACTCTAATACTCTAATAATGAGAAAGAATATACAAGTTAAGCATATACCGGCAAAAGAAGATGGTACGGATCAAACAAACTAATGGTTAAGAAACGAACTTTAAGCCTAACTCAAACGTACAAAATTGACTTGTAAGATGAGGTTTGCACCGTCATATATACTATAAATGGGCCCTATCTCTAATCGATGTGGGACTTCCAACACTAATCATAGCAGAAAAGAAAATAACTAACTAACATCCGGTTGAATAATTGAATGTTTGCATTTATATCTCTAATATTTATGGAGTTGAACATTTTACGTAAATCCTTTC
>Ga0209589_1000328_pt1:0-45000 | contig 62166 bp, 54 predicted proteins | sample CowpeawhiteBW_FD_187525 | JGI IMG/M metagenome (GOLD analysis project Ga0209589, IMG submission 187525) | Root nodule microbial communities of legume samples collected from California USA - Cow pea white BW (SPAdes) (version 2) | ecosystem: Host-associated > Plants > Roots > Nodule... | reverse complement strand
GTACTTGTCTCATGGCTTCCAAAAGCTCACTCAAGTCGTTGTGGATATCGTGATAAACGCCCTCGTTGCAATTTTTGTTTATGGTATGGCCATACTGCAGCACGATGTCATACAAAGGAAGGACAACAACACAAGACAACTAATATTCCTCAAGTCAATCCTCCAAAACCATTAGATAAGGTTTCAATTTCAATTGATGCCTACAATGAGTTTCTCCAATACAAGGCAGCATTGAAGCCTACACAACCTATCGCCATCGTTGGTCAGTCTGGTAATCTTGTAGCCTGTATTTCTAAATTCTCCTCCCTTGGACCTTGAATTCTTGACTCTGGTGCCTTTGATCATATGTCTGGTAGCAAATCCTTTTTCTCTCAACTCTCTTATTTGGATTCTTTACCCTCTGTTACCGTGGCAAGTAGCTCTCAAAGTTCATGGCATTGGTCAAACACACCCTTCTTCCAATCTTACCCTAGATTCTATGCTTTATATTCTCGATTATCCTTCTAATTTAATCTCCATAAGCAAGCTCACTCGCACCCAAAATTACTCTGTTCCTTTTGCTAATAATTTGGTTCTTGTTCAGGATCGACGTACCGGACAGACGATTGAACCAAGACATGAGTCTCAAGGATTATACTATTTCTCACAATCGGTTCCTTGTATCTCCACTATGTCTCAAGCTCTTGAACATCAACGCTTAGGTCATCCTAATCCTACCAAAATGCGTGTCATGCTTCCCAGTCTTTCACACAGTTCGTATTTTCAATGTGAGTCTTGTCAGTTAGTAAAACACACTCGTCATACCTATGGTACTCGTGTTAATAAAAGTGCTTTGTCACCTTTTGCCTTAGTTCACTTTGATATTTGGGGTCCTGATAATGTTTGTTATACTTTGGGTTTCTATTACTTCATTACTTTCATTGACGATTTCTTCCGATGTACTTGGGTATTCTTGATGAAAAATTGTTCTGATGTTTTTTCTATATTTCAAGGTTTCTCGACTGAAATTCAAAATCAATTTGGCCCATCACATCTATGAAAATTTTACGCACAGATAATGCCCGTGAATATATTTCTTCCCAATTTCAGTCTTTTTTTAGTTCACAGGGTATCCTCCATCAAACATCTTGCTCTCACACACCACAATAGAATGGTGCCGCCAAAAGAAAGAATTGATACTTGGTTGAAATTGTCCGTACTCTTCTTCACCACAATATTCCTCTTCGATTCAGGGGAGATGCCTTTCTAACAGCATCTTATTTGATCAACAGCATGCCTTCCTTTGTCCTTAATAATCAGGTTCCTCACACTCTCTTATATCCAACACAAGATCTTTACTCCATTCCTCTTCGTGTCTTTGGTTGCACTTGTTTCATCCATGACCTTAGTCCAAGTAAAGATAAACTTTCTTCCAACATTGGCCTCTTCATCAGCTAGATATTAAAAATGCATTCTTACATGGTGAATTGCAGGAAGAAGTTTATATGGAGCAATCCCCTGGTTTTCTTGCTCCCAGTGATTCTCGTCTTATTTGTAAGCTTCAACGGTCTCTCTATGGTTTGAAGCAATCTCCTCGGACTTGGTTTGGTCGTTTCAGTTCTGTCTTAATTCAGTTTGGCATGACCAGGTGTGAGATTGATCACTATGTCTTCTACTTTTGTTCCTCTTTTGGCAAATGCATTTACCTTGTTTATGTTGATGACATTGTCATCATGGGTGATGATAAGCCTAGAATTCAACAACTCAAAGAGCACCTTTCACAACAATTTCGTACTAAAGATTTGGGCCCTCTCAAATATTTCTTTGGCATTGAAGTTCCTAAATCTGCTTCTAGAATTGTCATTAATCAACATAACTATGCCCTGGACATTCTTACTAAAACGGCTATGCTTGATTGTCATCCTTGTAATACTCCTTTGGATCCCAATATCAAGCTTCTTGCGGGTCATGAGGAGCCATTGAAAGACTCGGAAAGATATCGTCACCTAGTAGGCAGACTTAACTATCTCAACATCATCAAACCCGACACAACTTTCGCGGTTAGTGTGGTAAGCCAATTTCTAAATGCTCCTTGTGATAGCCATTGGGATGCTGTGACACGTATTCCTCGATACATAAAAGGGCTCCAGGACAAGGATTATTATATGAAGACAAAGGCAGTACCAAGATCACTTGTTACTCTGATGCGAATTGGGCAAGATCACCATCAGATAGAAGATCCACTTCTGGATACTGTGTTCTTATCGGAGGTAACCTTATCTCATGGAGGAGCAAGAAGCAAAATATAGTTGGGAGATCTAGTGCAGAAACAGAATATCATGTTATGGCAGCAGCCACTTGTGAGCTTACGTGGCTTAGGCAACTACTACTACAACTAAAAATAGGGGACATCCATGAAACAAAGCTTATTTGTGACAATCAAGCTACACTTCACATTGCATCAAACCTGGTCTTCCATGAAAGAACTAAAGACATTGGAATTGATTCTCACTTTGTTAGAGAAAATGTGCTCTCTGGAGAAATCACTACTGATTTTGTCAACTCTAGCAATCAGCTGGCTGACGTATTCACCAAGTCCCTTAAAGGCCGTTGGATTGAGTACATTTGTAACAAGCTTGGTGCATATGACATATATGCTCTAGCTTGAGGGGGAGTGTTAGAATATAATCAGCGGTTACAGATTTATAAGAAATCAACCGTTACATAATCTCGTAAATTAGAATGATTGATTCCATACTATTATATGCCTTTATTATAATTGATTATACTCAATAGTATAAATACAAATTGTGTGCTCTACATTATACACATAATACATTCAGAACATATACAATTTTATAGCTAGGTTATGCTTCCTCAAACGTAGTGCATGGTATGCATTATAAGGGTAATGTGACACCTAGTGTTGGGGCGTTATAGAAGCCATCTCAGAGAAGTGACCAACCCAAAGAACAAATAACAGAAACCCTAAAATTCTGATATAGCACATGTCACAACACAAAGGTGCACCGAAACAGAAAAATGAAGTCAAAACAGGAGATAAAAGTGTTTGTCGAGTCAAACGAAGGTGTTGCTGACAGGTTGTGATGACGAGGAACATGGCACGTGGAGGACACGTTCCACAAGCATGAAGCACGTAGATTGACACATGACAACACATGGAAGATTGGCAGGTTGCGCGACCACCACGATTAGGTTGCACTCCTCAAGGCACACCTAACCCTAATTCTTTTTATCAAAATGATAGCAGACAAAAGTGGAGATGATGACGACAATAGCAGGATTGAACAAATAGGATGGATAGAGAAACCACATATATCTTGCCCTATTGTGTTTCTTATTAATGTAAATATATGGGACACAAAAGGAGGCAAGACACTTTCCTATTGGGTACACACAAAAGGAAATGTCAATAAAACTACTTTACATTTCAACAAGCCATTGGACGATATACTACAAGACCAAAAGAGTCTTACTAGTGTTGAAGAATACAAGAAGTGTTGGACAATGTACATGCAACCAACAACTTACATATGTTAGATGAAGCACATGCATCAGATGAAGACCAAGCATTAGACTTAAACTGTGTAGAATAGACAAAAAATAGTATGATAAAACTTAAAAGTTAAACACCAAGGAAATTCACGGTCAGAATTGCTAGCTACTTTCAACTAAATACTTTTTCCAGTGGTTGTTCCCTTATTTTGCAAATGCATAATGTCAAGCAGAACCTACAACATACCGTGCAAAACAGCAGAACATTACCAGAAAATATATTTGTAAGAACCCCCATGAGAAAGTAGATGGTAGATGAGAAAGCCATACAAAGTAAACCAGAGTATCTGGACCCATTCCACACCCACAATATAAAATTTGTGAAAGGAGATGTCTCGGACTCAAGTAATCTTGTCACCTCATCCTGCAATAAAATATAAGGCAAAGAAATTAACTCTACTTCATTGTTCACTTTGGTTCTATTATCTTTTTTTTTTTTTCTCTTTTTAAGAGGAACACAACAAACCAACTTTCCCTTAGCCTATAATAATAAATACAAACCTACACAAGAATCCAGTATAGACAAAATTTGTTTCAAAGAAAATTTGTTGTTTACTCAGCCACAAATGTAAAAGCCCCCATCCATTACATTTCAGTGTTGTCTTACTCAATTTATTGTGCTTTTAGACACATACTAAAAGGTACAAAGCCAGTACTTACGATTGAATTTTATTATAGGTTTCTAGTTCAAAGCAAATTATAAGTACAACACATCAATATCTATGATATTTACCGTTATATTATAGAAATAAGGCACAAATCTAATGTAGTCACGAGTATTTGCAGTTTACTCAGCCACAGATATAAAACCCCCCATCCATTACATATCAGTCCTATCTTACTCAATTTATTGTTCTTTTAGACATATATACTAAGGTATAAAGCCAGTACTAGGGATTGAATTTTATTATAGGTTTCTGATTCAAAGCAAATTATAAGTACAACACATCAATATACCAAAATTTTATAGTATCTATAATATAAGGTGCAAATGTTTCATAATCAAGTGTATTTCGATTATACATGTATAACTAAGAACATTTTTATCTATTCCTATATAATACCTTTATTATTAAAGGATACCACATCTCCTCTATTTATTGTATTGGTTTTGTTTTCTCAATATAAATAATGTACTTGTGTTATTTCAAAATACACAGTTTTAGCTTAATGTCTTTCTATTTCTTATAGTTTAACATGGTATGTAGAGTCTTTTTCAAAACCATGTTTGCCCAAGTTTTTGTGTAACTTCTATGCTCCAACAAGCACAAAGTTGGGATCATACCGAGCTAATCTATCCAACCGTGCAAACAGAGCCCATTCACATGCACTAATGTCATGTTTCTCGCAGCTTTGCAGCTCCCACTAGAGCATGTGCGAGTACCCGACAAGTCGCCTCCTCCATGTGACCCTATCCTTTTGGTAGCGACTCCTAAGGAGTTTGTTTGGTGATTCAATCAAATTGTTTGCTTTACATGATCTTAATGATCTCCTTCCACCATCTACAGATATAAAGGAACTTGAGAACCATGATCAAATTTTGAGATCACCAATAGACCTTCCCATGACTTCTATATTTTTGCAGTCTTCATATTCCTCAAAAACAAAGACAGAGACACATACTTTGTTAGCAAGGGACAATACTACATTTGCATCACAAAGTAATAGTTTTGGATGTTTACACGTGGGTAATTCTAAAAAACACCCAAAATGCAAGCATTGTCACCACATTAGACATACCATTGATAAATGTTGGAAGTTTAATGCAAAACCCCTCGTTCACTCAATATTGCCTAGATTTCTAGTATTGAGTCACATGTTACTCCTATATAACCATTTTATTAGCCTCATGACTTCGACGACCATTCTTATTCTTTTCTCTTCCCTCTCATTTATTGCATATGTACAATCAATGTCACTATAAATAAGTATACCTAAGAGAGTGGAATTAAGCTTTCTGATACAATTTATTTTCCTTTCTATTTATCTCAATTTGGTATCAAAGCAAGTTGATCCTGCTCTATCTGTTTGGCAAAAAGAACTATCTAGTCAGCATAAGTCGTCATTTGCGATGCAATTTTGTTCATTGAAGTTATAGTTTGGAGCGTCTCGAGGAGCTTGATCCAACCACACCTCATGCGCCGCATTCCCAGGGTTGAATATCAACTAGACCATACCGATTCAACTCCTTGGCTCCTTCTAAGCATGTTTCCATCCTTGTTTCTACCTTCTAGTACTATTTGATGTGAAGGTCAAGGGTTCTCCACGGCTTCTCTCTCTTGTAGACCTACTTTTCCTTTCAAGAGATTGTTTGCCTCTACCATATTTCAACATGTCTTCTAGGACTTCCACCCCAATTTTTATGACTCCTACAATAACTGCTATGAAACTAAATGGAAAAATTACTTGTCTTAGTCTGGTTTAGTTGAACTTACATTTCTTGACCAAGGTTTCCATGATCATCTAGAACACAAATGTAAAGTACCATCAAATCAAGTTCATAGTAGAAGAAAATTGATTTTTAGCTATGTGCTATATCGTGGGAATCAATAAAACCCCAATATTACGTCTTTTGATGTTAAAGCTCAATCAGAAGAATTCAAGATGTTCTTACAAGTTAGTTTATTACTTGAGATCATAAAAAATTAAATTAGTTTTATATGGCTATGATTCTCTATTCAATGAATCTAGATTTTGATAATGTTAGAGATCAAATTTTAACTAGCAAAGAAGCTCCTTCTATGAAAGCTTAACAACTCAGCCCCTTGATGTTCTAGCTCTTAGAGTAGAAATATTCAAGAATTTGTTGCATCTTCTACTATGGTACCTACTCATCGAAGAAGACATCCCTAATGCACATATTGCAAAATAATGGGTCATACCCAATAGAATTGCCACTCTTTGCATGGCTTTCCTAACAAGATAGCAAATATCTCCAAATATAAAGTTGTTGATCCAAAGTTCTCGAGTGAAGAATATCAGGAATGTTTGATATTATCAACACAAAGAGCTAGAATATTTCTAGTAATACCCATTTTCACTCTTCTCTCTCCTTTACTAAAACCCCTTATTTCATACTAATAGCCAACAGATCTAAAGTAGCCTCTCGAGGAAATGGTCCCTCTCAAAATTGAAACCAAATTTACCAAAACCCCTTTTAAAATGAAGCAATTTTGTCCCTCTCAAAATTGAAACCAAATTCAATTTTTTGATTAAATTTGTTTTTGGTCCCTTAACTTTCAATGAAAATTGAAATTTGTCCATCTTTGAAACTTTGACCAACTTTAGTCCCCGAACTTTAAAAATATATGAATTTAGTCCTTATGACTAAATTTTGTTAAATTTATTTGACATTTCAAACATTTCGTGATTGTATTTGAGTTTTTTACACCATTTCACACATTTTCACTTCAATGTTAACTCACATACTATCATGAAATACGTCTAAAATGTCAAATAAACTTAATAGAATTTGGTTAAAATGAGTAAATTCACGTATTTCTAAAGTTGGGGATTCAATTGGGTTAAAGTTTCGAAGAGGGACTAATTCCAATTTTCACTGAAAGTTAAGGGACTAAAAACATATTTAACCCTTAATTTTTATATAAATGTTATAAAGATGTTTTTATTAAAACTCAAATTTTTATTAAATAATTTTGGTTTAGGGATACAATTAGTTTGAAATTTTAACATCCAATCAGTGTTATTGATATCGGATAACGGATTATATCGGTGACCCCAAAAACCTTTATAAAGTTATAACGGAAATCATAACGAGTTATGGCGGAAATAATGCGGTAAAGAAAATATAATACCCCACATATAATTTAAATACAAAAATAATGATATTGAAGTATTATGATCATTGGCAATTATTTTTGTTGAAAAATTGGTATGTTTTTTTTTTGCAAAATAGTTATAGTGAAAATAGAGAAGTAAAAAAAATATTGAAAAAAGAAAAAGAATTTAGGTGGCCAGTGGAGGCAGCTGTTGGCGGTGTTTGGTGGTGGCCAATGGTGGCCAGTGGCGGCAGTTGTTGGCGATGTTTGGTGGTGGCAGCGGCTGGCAATGGGGGCAGCAGCGACTGGCAATGGTGGCTGACAATTACAAGAGTTAATACTTGATGTTGGAAAGTAATGTTGAGAAGGGAAAGGTTAAAAGGAGATTTACTTTTGTAGTAACTTTGGGTAAAAGAATGTGTTTAAGTTAAGAGAATTTTACTGCTGCAGTAACTCAGGGTAAAAAATTTAGGGTAAAAAAACAAAAGTGGAAGAGTAGGTAAGATTAATTAAATAAATTTTTACAGGACCTGGCCCATTTTTTAAAGCCTCAGAATCCCAATGCAATTAGGGTTCAATGTATCCTTCTTTCTCTCACTTTCTCCCACGCCCTCCTTTCTTCCACTTTCTCCCGCGCCGCCGCTGCTACACTTCCATCTACCATTTCTTCTCTTTTTGTTCAAGTTCCTTGCTTTTTCCTTTTTTCAACCCGATTTTTACGCCATGACCGTTCCGCCACCGCCACCCGCCATGTCTAAAGCGGCCGCCATGGACCGCCACGGGAAATCCGATTCGCCTCCGCCTTATTGTGGCGACAAGTCGGGAAACAGCTACCGGTTTCCGTCGTGGCACCGCCATGGCCAAAATTCAATAACACTGCTTCCAATTTTTTAAAAATTGAGACTGAATTGAACAAAAATAATAAAAATAGGAACCAAATTGAATATAAAACATTGACTTTGACACATGGTCCGCTGCTAGGTTGACACGCAGTGACACGTGGACATTTTTTCAAAATTTAAAAGAATATTAAAAAACTTTGAAAAAAATAAAAAACACGAAGTGACATGTGACAGTCATTGTTCATTACCATTAAACGGAGTTAGCAAAAAAGGACCAAAATGAACAAAATTGACAAAAATTAGGACCAAATTGAAAAAAACAATATTAAGACTGAATTGACAAAATTGAACAAAAATAGGGGACCAAATGTGTAATTTAACCAAAAATCAATTTCACAAAGTAATCAAATTTGAAAAAAGAGAAAATATTCTTGCAATTTGCGACGAGAGACAATGATAGCTATTGGCGGCAGTGTTGGTAAGTAGTGAGGTCAGGGAAAAGGATAGTTAGGCTGAAGAAGAATAGAGGTGCAGGAATTAGGTTTGGGGTATTAGGTTGAGTAAATTTTTATTAGGCCTGGCCTAACTTTTAAAAATGTATCATTTGGATTTTAAACCCAATAGAAGACAAAAATAAGACAGCAGTTATGCAATTCAGTCTTCTTCTCCTTGCCTTGCGTCGCTACCCTTCATGAATAGGGTTTCTTTTGCCCTTTCTTCTCCAAATTGTTGCCTTTCTTTCTTCTCCACGCCACTGCCCTGACTTTTCCATCATATCCATTTTGCGCCCGCCAATCGTTCTGCAAAAAGTGATTGCTATTGGACATCACGAGAAAGCTACATCGCCACCGCCTTGTTAAGGCGGTAGATTGCAAAACTGCCACTGGTTTCCGCCATGGCACCACCATAGCCAAGTTTTGATAACACTGATACTAATGTCATTATAAATATGAGTACCTGAAAGAGGGGAACTAACCTCTCTAATACATTTTCTTTTCCTTTTCATTTATCTCAAGTGACTTTAACAAATGGTGCGAGACTCACCAATATACTAGTAACATTGTTTTAGTTGCACACAGTCATAGTTCATCTAGTTGCCATTTTCTTTTATTACTATTGCAATTGATCATATTTGGTAAACATCCTCTTCTCTCTTGCTTTACTAATACTAACAATTTGCCTTCTATCATTGTTGTCAATGGTTCAAAAATACAAGCTTGCGACAATGGCACTACCCAACCCCTCTCATCTCTTACAATTGACTCTATTCTTTATGTACCTAACTACCCCTTTAATTTACATTTGTGTCACCTGATTGACCTAAATTCCATGACAATATCTTCACATTCACTAAAAATAATGCTACCTTGAAGGAATGGATATCTTGTAGGATGATTGGTGTCAGATGTGAGTAATGTGGCTTTACTATATATCTCCATCATAGTTATATGTACATTTGTGGTCTCTCCAATGACGATTCATGCACAATTAGAACATCCAGAGTTGACTAATTTGAAAAAGATGGTGTGAAGTTTAAAACATTTGTCTAGTTTGAATTTAAATCATATTAGTTAGAAAAACATATTCGTCGGACTTTTCCAAAGTCTTACTAAACGGGTCTCATTTATCTATGTTCACTTTGATATATTTGGGAACCTTCTTTCACTGTTACTCTTAGCGGTTTTATATATTTTATTACCTTTATTGACACCTATTCTAGATGTACTACAATTTGATTAATGAAAGATCGACCAGAAGCATTTTCAATCTTTAAAACTTTTCTAATGAAATTAAAACACAATTTGCAAAAGTGATTTGAGTGTTTTCCTCTATTTATTATATTGATCCTGTTTCCTCTATATAAACAAAGCACCTATACATTCTCAAAAAAACAGTTTAGTGCAATGTCTCTATTAATTATAATTTCAATTTTATTATAGATTTATGGTTCAAAGATAATTGTAAGTGTGACAACACATCAATGTACCAAAATATTTACAATTTTGAAACATATCCGTAATGTAATATGTAACCAAATAAAGAGTTCACTATAAACACGAAATAGTAGCACCATTATGTGCAGGACTACAGTACAAACACATGTACACCTCGAGTAGGATTTTAATAAACAAATAACTAATTACAAACTACATATATTTCGTTGCAATTTCAGTGTTCATCTTCGTCACTCCGCTATTCACCCTGTCATGTGCAAGATGCACTTTAGGACCCAACCGATTACATAAAAATGTAACATAACACTCATATATTCAAACCCAAGACCCTTAAAAACTTATGTATGTATTCCTACATGACCTAAAACACCTGTATATTAAATACCCATCCAAAAAAATCTAGATAGCAATCTACATAATGATCCCCGATCCAAATCATCACTAAGCCAACTCCAAATCATCACTAACATAAAACTCAAATTGAGGAATCCCTACGTAATGCATCCCATTCACAGAATTTTGTTCTAATTATAAGCAAATGTCAATTTTATCACAAGTTATATGAGAAATAAAAGAGGAGGCAAAAGAAAAGAAAAGAAAAGAAAGTACTCTGGGTTTTGTGCGAGGGTAAGAAGCAGTGAAGATGTTGATCTTGGGTCTTTCCTGGAAGAGAAGAGGGGCAATTTGTTCTTTGTCCTCGGAATCGGCTTCAGCGTCAGAAGAAGGTGCTGATGCATCGCGCACGATGAGCTCAACCACGTGATCTGATGCGTCTTTGGATTCAGAGGATGCCGTTGCCATTCGCGCATTCAGATTTCACGCAGACAAATATAAAATCCTCCAAGCCAATCGAAGGTTGGTGTTGCTCTTGTCAAGAAGAAGAAGAAACTTCAAACTCAAAAGCCACTATGAAAGGGACAAAGGAATAGACAATGGTTAGAGAGAGACGTCCAACGAGTGTTACTTGTTAATGTTGCGTACCCGTGCATTATACGCACGGGCTACTTTTTAATAATAAAATATATTTATTACATTAAACTATATATTTTTTGTGTAAAATTAAATAATAATATTTTTTATATTTAATATAAAAATTTATTTAAATTGTTTATTTTTATATTTTTTTTAATAAGATGTCTTTCACACAATAATAAAATTAATTTAAATAAAATAACTAAATTCAAACTAATTTTAATAATGATTTAAAATTTAATTACAATACATTTACAAATAATATTTTATAATTGATATACTATCTAAATATTTTGTTATAAACTATTTTTCAAAATATATAATTAAAATTATAAATTATTGAATGAAAAATATTTTGCTATTAAATATTTAACTCAATATTGTTTTTAAAAATACTACAACAAAAATTGTAAATAAATATTATTGTTAATTTAAAATAATAAATTTGAAGAAAACTTATTGCTTTCCATAAAAATGAATAGTGAATTTAAAATAGGATGGACACTTAAAGGAAGCAAAAGATAAATAAGCAGAATGGAAGTCTAACTTTTAAAATTTTGCTAGGGAATAATTAACAAGTATGAACTCAAATGCAGAAAAATAAAGACACTCGTAAGTGAATAATAGCCAAAATTAAATGGATGTTTTTGGTGATTAAGCAAGTACAAAAAAAAATTTCGCTAGACATTAAGATAACTAAGGTTCTCTATATGTCAAAGTGTATTTCCAATGCTCTAAGAGGGAATAGAATGTTCATTTCATATAGAAAAATACTGCACTAGAATGCAATATAATAGGCACAGAACTGAAGCAAAATCAATTGGTTAATAATGGAATTTATGACATAAGTGGACTACACATTACTCTAGACAAAACATATGGATTAGAAAATCAAAATGACACAAGATAGATGAAATATAAAAATGAATCAAGACAAAAATGAAATGTAAAAGGCACAAAAATTCACCATGGTTGAGTTCTAAGCATAATGGTTGAATGGTTCTAATGGAATAATGATAAGAACCATGCAACCAATTAGGTGAATTTTAAAGAAGAAGATTCAAGACAAGCAAGAAAAACATGGATACCACACAAAAATAAGAAGAAGTAATGAAGAAGACAAACTTAACTTTGAAGCGTGATTAACTTAAGCTCATGGTACCACATGATGAGTCCATCTTCAAGGAGAAAACCAAGACGAAACCATGCGAAATGGAAGAGACTTCCATGGAGTAGGTTGGAGGCGCAGAAGCAAAGTTGAGAGGAGAAGAGGTGGTTCGGCTATGGTGTTTGGAGGATGCTCTCAAGTGAGGTTAGGTCAATACTCAAGGAAGGAGGCTAGAGGAAGCCACTAAGGGGAGCTCTAGCCTAAGTTGATTCATAAAAGGAGAAAGGTCTAGAGTCATCTCAACAAAGTTTCTCTACTATATTCATGAATGAACTTACAAAACCCTAATCTCTCTAGTTATAGGAAAAAAGGAGAGTTATGTTGTCTATAAAATGGAGGCAAAAAGGACCTAGAATGGGGTAATTGGAGCTAAAAAGAGAGCATGAGGAAGGTGTGACTTGCCAACTAGACAAGTCACATGAAGCTTGCTCTTGGGCGTTCAAGGTGTAGCTTGGTAGCCAAGCTTTACGCAAGAAGGATCTAGAATCCTTGAAGGGGAGCGCTCTCCACAAGGCTCAAAGATAGACCCAACTCTCTTTTAGTCCAAAACACTTTAAAGACCCACAAGCCCTTCAAGGCCCAATACATGGCCCAAAGAAAACTTTATTCTATTGGGCCATAATACAAAGCCCAAAATTAAATACTAATCTAGTATTTACATAAAGAGTTCCTTAGTTAGATGTCTCTCATCAAGACGCGACCCACAACCATGACTTGTAAACATGACCTATAAATTTGACCCGTAGACTCAACTCATAATTTCAGCATTTATACTTGACCCACAAACTGGACCCTTAATCTCAACTCGTAAACCTAACCCTTAAACCTAACCCATAAACTCAACCTAAAAATTTGACCCGTAACGCGAATTGTAGACCCAACCCGTAAACACAGCCCATAAATTCGATTTGTAAATGCGATCCATGAAATTGACTCATAAACTCGACCATTAAACTCAACATGTAAACTTGACATAGAAACTCGATGCATAAACACGACTCATAAACTTGAGCTATAAAATCGACCCGCAAACTCGAGTCGTACACATGAGCCATAAACTAAACTATAAACTTGACCAATAATCTCGACCTGTAAAGTTGACCTGTAGATGCGACCCGTAAAAGTGACATGTAGACGCGACCCACATACACGACTTGTATACATAACCCGTAAACTCGACGTATAAACATGCCTTGCAATTTCGGACCACAAACTTGGCTTATAGACATTAAACATAAATTTTGGGTCGTAAACTCAACTAGAAAAAGCGACAGATGTGTTCATATTAATGGCACACCCTTAGCCAAGGGTCCAATCACAAGAAGCATGGCTAAGCAAATTCAAGAAGAGTTAGCAACAACTAATCAAGATGAAGCTAAAATCCTTTTCACTTGGACCATCATAGAGCATTTTTAGACTTTGTATTAAGGGTCATGTAGTGTAGGTTTTCCTTTGAAGGCCTTGTATTAAGGGTCATGGAGTGTAGGATGTTAAAAACAATCTTGCTTAAGTAGGGAGCATCATATGCGCCTAGCTTAAGCAATTCTTTGATGTTTAATTATGTTAATTTAGCTAGCTTAGGAAGGGCGTCTCACACATGCCACATGACAAGCCCTTAATGGATAATTCTCTTACAAAGGTAGTGGCCATGTGTCATTGTCTTATAGGAGAGACTTTTCATAAAATAGCTTTCCACATGGCAACACATGAGTGGTTCGTTTTGTGAAAGTGAGGATTTCCACATGTGAAGTTCTCCTTCACCCCTTAATGGTGAGTTCTCTTACAAAGGTAGTTATCATGTATCATTGTCCTATAGAAAAGACTTTTCATAAAGTAGCTTTCTAGATGACAACATATGAGTGGTTCATTTTATGATAGTGAGTATTGCCACACGTCAAGCTCTCCTTCACCAAGATAGTATTTTTAGGGTTTTGGTGCATGTTAGCATTTTAGGGTTTAGACCATTTTGAAGACTCCTTACTCTATAAATAGAGGTGTCCCCCCCATGTATTTCTCACTTTGAGAATGATAATGTTATGTTGCCAAAGTTATTTTTCAGTCATACTTCTTCTCTTAGTCACTTACTAGAGCATCCCAAGAGGCCTCTCTAACACCCCTTTCTCTAGAGTTGGCCTAACCTCTCTTAGAGCTCCACAAACAACCTTCATCCCACCATTAAATCACCAAAACCGAGAGCCATTTTCTCTCAACATCAAGCTTTCGCGAATCCACCATCCACCATAGTCACCATTTCGAGCTTTGGCCCAACCTAGCTTGAGGAGGGGGCTATCATTTGGTATCAAGAGCTTTCATTCTACAAGAGCTAGGTTTCTTGTTCCTTACCTATGTTAATGTTATTCTTTGTGTTCATGTGTTTTTCTTTCCTATCTTGTTTCCAAATCAAATTCTTTTACACACAAAAAGTTTGCTGCCAACAACATTGGCTATTTAAAAATAAATACTACAGCTACCTTAGTGTTCCAAAAATTAAGTTCTTTATATCAAAACAATGCCAGTTGGGTCTAGTTTCCAACAAAAAAAAAATGAATGCATTTGGAGTTCTATGGAGAGAGTTATGAGTAAAATAATCAACAAAGGTCAGATATGTCAACATCAACGTTTTTCATGGGTTTTTATGCCTAGGATTCCATATTTTGTATTGTTTGTGTGCTTTTATGTTTTTTTAGTTTTGTTTCATGTTACCATTTAGTCATCTCATGTTTGTTGGGTCATTTTTATTTTCAAATATAACCATGTTGTCTAGAGTCATGTTTAGTCCTTTTAATGTCTAGAGGCACCTTCAGCAAAAGGGAGTTTACTTTCAGCCATTTCAAAAGATGTTTGATCAAACTTGAATACCTTTCAAGAACCTTGTTCTAGATATCAATTGTTAGCTTTGAAATGGTGAGTTTAGCCAAGAGGGGGGGTTGAATTGGCTTTATAAAACTTTTTTGAAAGCTTAAACCTTTTTTCAATTGAATCTAATGGACTGGAAAGTTTAGATGTAAATGCAGTAGACCAGTGCACTTTCAGTCGATTAAAATATAAAACATATTCCTACGGAGAACAAATAAGAAATGTCAGACACAAATATTACCTTACCTCAATCTGCAATCTCCTCAGTAGGCTTCCTTCCGGCTACTATATGTCACTTATGGCATTAAATTGGTCTTCTGATGGAACTTGCTATTTTATGATGAATTATTTTCGTACAGTTATTGATTTGGTGGATATTGCACGAATTATTGAATGAATTTGGGTTACTTGGATTCCTGTTGGGGTTTGCGGATGAATAATTATTGAATTGGTAATTTTTGGATGAGTTGTGATATATAAAAAGGTGTCCATATGAATTCAGTGTGTTTCGGTGTAATGTATGCAATGGAATTTACGTCAATATGTCTGTATCTATTGAAATTGGGTCACTTGGGTCGCGACTGGTGCAAGAACAGATTGGGCAGAAACCATTTTCATAAGCACCGCCTGGCGACGTGTGGGATTGCCGCCAAGCGACACCTTAGTAGGATGGATATTGAGGTTTCTGGTGATTGCACGTTTTGGGGTGTTATGCTGGACATTTCAAATGTATGTAAAGAAGGAAAACAGGGTAGTGGTTGTCGTTAATTGTGGCGGTATGCAATAAGCCCAAAATTCCGAATGTATGCTAATATGATGTTTAGGAGGGTTGCAATGAATTAATAAGGTTACACAGGGAATGGGACAAGAATTATGTTTAGGCGAATCATGTATTTAGAATACTCGGTGAATCTAATTGGATGATTTGGAATTAGCCTAATAGTAAGATAATGAAAATGTAGTAGGATGTGTAATTTGGTTGTTGTGTATATGCTTGGATGAATGAGATTGACACTTGGAAGTGGTCTTTATTGCATGCTTCGCTGTTTAAGTTATGTAATGTGTTGGTTACATTGGAAATTGTTGTTGTGTTAAATTGTGGTGTAATTTGTAATACAGTTAAAGGTCTATATCTAAGGTATCATAATTATGCTATATTTTGATGGGTGTGTGTTTTGAGACCATTTGGGATCTGCTTAAGTGTTCAAAAACCAGTAGCATTGTGCTACTAGTGTAGCGCCTGGAGGCGTGAGCTAGCCGCCAGGTGGACGAGAGGCAAAACAGTGCCAGTGATAACAGTGGGGGCAGGGCGCCTAGCGGCGAGTGAGGGTTGTGCCGGGCGGTGACGGTGGAGTAGGGCGCCTGGCGTCGCGGTGATGCCTGCCAGGCGGTAGCAGTACTGTGAGGGTACTGCAGGCGCGTGGCGCGTGGCAGTGTGGGATGCCCATTAGGCGGTCTAGAGCTAAGTTCCGCCTAGCGGCGTGAGATGCGCGCCAGGCGGTTTTGGGTCCAGTGATGGTGCGCGAGGAAAGTTTTCTACACTGCTTTAAGGGATGTTGTGATGCGATGCTTTGGTTGGGGGCCCAGTTATGAGTGTAACCTGTATTGGGGTAACACGTGACCACTCTAGGTTGTAGCCTGGTGGTTTAGGAAGTCCAGTGGAGTGTGCGGGTTGTGGCTCGTACGGCGAGGTTTCGGATGATTGCCCTCTTTAGTGGATTCTGGTAGAGATTTGGTAGTCTGGAAACAACTACAAACTTAGGTTTGTTTTGGGGAACTCCACTTGATGTCACGGTGAGATGCTGTGGCAAAGTTATTCCCACGTGTGGACTATCAGGTGGTGGCCTGTAGTCAGAGGGGTGAGTAGACACTCGTGCAGCAAAGATCGATCATAGATCTCACCTAAAGGGTATAGAAATGATAGACGTCTAAAGGCAAGTGTTAGAAGTGAAGTAGTAAAAAGAAAAGGGGAAAGTGTACTAACCCGAGTTTACATTTGTTAATATGGTATTTAATATTATATTGTTGATTTTATTTAAATGAGCTTACCCTATTTGTGTGTGTGTGGCGATGATCATGTAACTTGTTACATGGGAGCAGATGTTGATGTAGGTGAGCAGGCAGATGCTTAGAGACGGAGTGGGGATATCTTAGGGATTTTATTACTAGTTACTATGTCGCACTATGGATTTAATTATAATAATTTTTAGACACTTTTGTTGGTAATATGAACGATGCGACTCATTTTTTTTTCTATTTGTAATGACGCGTTGGAATTCTAAAATTAAATTTTCCCGCGTTTTTGGGAATTGATGATAAATAAATGAGGTTGTTATTTTATTTATATTGTTATTTATTTTAATAAGTATTTTCCGGCTAGGACGTTACACTAAGATCCTCAGAGAAACCTGAAAAAGCTTTGGCATAAAAGATACCAATATTCCAAATACACAACCAAGCAAAAGCACACAAGCATACATATATATCACATATGCATATGCTCCCCCTATCACTAATAATATGATTTAACTTCAGATTTTAGAAAAAGTTTGCAGTATTATATGATTCTAGCAGATTTATTTCAGATTTTCCAATCTTAACACAATTTTACTCATTTGAACTCATTTTTCTCCCCCTTTGGATTCATCAAATTAAAGTAAATGCATGGATCATTTTGGAAAGATGAAAATTTTTATTAAAGTATTAACATAGGAGTGTATCAAGACAGTTGATACGAATACAAGCACACCAGAACAGAAACAGAAATAACAGATACATCATGAAGCTAAAAATTGTTATAATCAGTCGACTAAAATGAGAAAATAGCTAATTAAAATACTGGAACAGATAGACACACAAAATGTAGCACGAAAATGAAATGCATGACCTATTAGCCATCCCCTTCACTCATTCCTAGGGTTGTCTCTATTGTAGACATTGGAGAGGAGGTCATGAACATTATACAGCTAGTCATCCAAGTCTTGGAACCTTGTTGTGCAATAAGCATGATGTGCATTTTGAGCCATGTTGAGGTCTTGAAGCTGGTTGAGAACCATTCTCTCAAATTGGGAGTATGCAGGTCTAGTATTCTCAAGAGGGTTGTATAGCTCAATTGCCATTGCCTATGGTTCATCTTCATCTTGGTTTCCTCCACTAGTTCCCGCTTCATGATCATTTGCTCCAACTTCAATATTAGCACCTTGATCTCCTTCAACCGGCCAAGTATTTCCTACCTTGGTGAATCACATCTTGTGCATATTTAGTGTAGAGACATGATTTAGAAGTCCAGTTGACTCCTCAAGCTCTCCTTCCACATCCACATCAAAATGCTTAATGAACTTGGAGATGAGCACCACATATGGAAGCTTGAAATCCGTGAACCTCTTTGCCTTCATCATGTGATCACGGATGGTGTATGTCTAGTCCGCCATCACACCATTTTGGATATAATACATTACCACAAGATCACCTTCATTCAAGGTACCATGATTGCTCCCCCTAGGCATGATGATTTTGGTCACCACCATAGCTAGCAACCTTTCCTCCACACGAAGCCTTCCCACATGGAAATTTCTAGCTTGCTCACCTTGATTTCTCACACATTGGTTGAAGTATTGCACCTTGTTGAATTCATCCAATGCACTAGTTTCACCTTTGTGGACTTGCACACCTCTTTGCCTTAGGCCAATCACATCCTTCCATGTTTGCCTAGTGATTTCCATCTCCACACCTTTGACACTTGATTTGAGAATGCCATTACTAAACTTGAGGTTAGCATAGAACACCTCACCAAATCCGGATACACCTTGCTTGAAAGCTCAAGGAAAGTCTTCAATTTTTGAGCTTTGAGATGTTGCTCAAGGTTGCCAAAGTTTTCTGCCCTTAGCCATGACATGTGAATCACTTTAGGAAGGATGATTTGCTTCCTATTGATCTCAATAAAGAAAGTTTGAATTCTGTCTTCATGGCCTTCAAACCATATCTCAAGCCTTCCTTGATTCATGGCATTTGGAGAGGATGGAGTAGGTGGGGTGGAGCTTTCATCATCTGAGGGGGCAGTTCGTGATCTTCTAGGCATGGTGAAATGTAGGTTTGGTTCTTACTAGCAAATGAGAATGCCAATGCATGATGCTTATGCAAGTATTTATAGAATGAGCATGTTGATTTTCAAAATCAGTCAATTAAATTGTACAGATTTTCTGGTTTCAATGTAGTACAGGAAATCATAGTAATTAAATGTGAGGGAATCTGAATCAGAGATGCAGTGATGTGTTTCCCATCCAGTCACAAACAGTTCACATCTAATGCATGTTCATTGGAAATCATGTAATTAAAGCACTTTATTGTCAATGCAATCTGAAAATTTGATTTTAGCTGATGTAATAGCTGTTACAACTGCTGCTACAGTCCAAAAACAGGCATGTGATGCATACTTTGACTAAGTCAATCAATTAAAGTCAATTCAAGCAATTACACATCAGCATAAGTAATTTTAACACATAAAAAATACGTAGTTAGTTGACTAAAACTGTACCAGAAAACTAATTTTTGGTGCAGTGGCAGTTTTAAGTGAAATCTATGTGTTAAATTTGCAGTTTCAGCTGACTAAAAATTTCAGATTTCACAAAATTCACACCAAACCAATTTGAATGACATATATGTGCTGTTTTGTGAGATTTAACAGATTGAAACAGTTCCAGAACACAAATTATACAGATTTTGACATTTTAAATGAAATCTATGTGTTGAAATTGCAAATTTAACTAATTGAAATTCTGGTAGTTTTCAAATTATGCAGATTTTGTCATTTTAAATGCGCACACATGATCTAATAAGATTAACAAGCAAAAAATGATATCAACATATATTCTTCATGTCAAGAATGCCTAATTCAGTTCTAAGCTTATTAAATCTATCACGTGCAAGTGGTTTAGTGAATAAATCCGCCAATTGATTTTCAGTTTTCACAAACATGATTTCAATATCACCTTTTTGAATATGATCTCTTATGAAATGATGCCTGATTTCAATGTTTTTAGTTTTAGAATGTTGGATTGGATTCTTAGTTAGGTTGATTGCACTTGTATTCCAGTTCTGAACATATTTCTTTTCCAGTGTTGTTTCTTCTTCATCTGCAATCTTAGGCACATAATCTTGCAATTTTGGGTTAGTTTCATCAAATACAACATGCATAGACTCTTCAACCGTCATCAATATCTTATTATAGACTCTATATCACAAATCCTTCATCCTTTAACTCCAATTTTGCAATCTTGAACTTGTCATTTGTCATATGCCTCGAGTAGCCACTATCTAGGTACCATAGGCCTTTCTTTTCATGTTTTATGATCTGCAAAATAAATTAATATTGCATGGTACCCTTTGATAGGTTGGGTCCAACATGGTTATGCCTTTCTAGATCCTTTTGGGATCCATTTCATAAATCCCTTAGGTACATCATACTTTCTAACATGACATTTCTTAAGAATGTGACCTTTCTTCATACAGTAGTTGCAATTAATGAAGGGCATAACATTTGGCTCACTCTTGGAAAATAAACTAGAGAACTTCTTGGCTTTCTTTTCATTAATAGGTGTATAACCAAGTCCAGCCTTCCCCAAAACACAATTTTGAGAGCTAAGAACAACTTCCAGGTTTGCTTTTCCTCTTGTGAACTTTGCACATGTTTTCAAAAGATATTTCACTTGACTTTTCAAAGTAATGTAGTTTTCACAAGGTTTTATAGCCAGCTGTTTTTCATAACAATTGACTGAATTACTGTAAATCATTTCCAAATGTTTGAAATTAGTTTTTAAGTCGACTGTTTCTAATTCTTGTTGACTAACTCTGTTTTCTAGCCATCTATTTAATCCTTTTAGCCGATTGTTCATGACAACAATTTTATTTGTCTCACTATGCAACTCTTCAAAGTCATGCAACAATTGGTAATAATCATTCTTATCTTTGGATGACAAGGAACTTACTTGGCTTGATGAGGATGATTCATATCCGGCCATGAGGCATAGGGTTGCTTCCTCACTTCTTTCTTGAGATGAAGTGCTTGTTAAATCATCATTGTCCTCCCAAGCTAAGTAGGCACGTCTTTCCTTGCCCTTTTTCTCCTTTTTCATGTCATCAACCTTTTCCTTCTTTTTGTTAACATTAGGACATTCAATCTTGATATCTCCTTACTTTCCACAATTATAACATGAGAATTTAGAAGAATTACTTGAATCATTTTGTTTAGAATTGTACCTCCTTTGATTACCTTTGTTGCCTTTCCTTTTGAGATACTTCCCAAACTTCTTGACTAGTAGATTTAAGTTCTCATTATCACTAAATTCAACAACCTCTTCCTCGGTTTCATCACTCTTCTTAGAGCTAGCCTTCAAGGCTATGGATTTTACCTTTTTCTCACTTGTTTCAAGCTCACTTAGCCTTTGCATTTCAATCTCATGCTCTCTAAGCTTACCAAACGTTGCAGCTATTGTGATGATGGATAAATCCTTGGATTCAGATATAGCAGTCACCTTTGGTTGCCAATTTCTATCAAGACACTTAAGCACTTTGATGTTTAGCTCCTTTTTGTCAAATTCTTTGCCTAGACCCATGAGATGGTTGACTATGTGAGTGAACCTCTTTTGCACTTCAGCTATGGACTCTCCTTTTTGCATCTTGAAAAGCTCATACTCTTGAATCAAGGCATGCTTCCTTGCTCTCTTCACTTCACTTGTTCCTTCATGTGTAACCTCTAGGACATCCCACATTTCCTTTGCATTCTTACATTGGGAGACCCTAAAAAATTCATCCATACTCAAAGATGAAGTGATGATGTTCTTAGCATTGCAATCGTATTGAGCTCCTCTCCTTTCTTCATCAGTCCATTCACTCCAAGCCTTGTCCACCTGCTTATTTTCAACAACAAATTTAGGATTATATGGTCCATTAACTATTGCATCCAAAATTCCCTTGTTTATAGATTCAATGAAAATTTGCATCCTTATTTTCCAAAACTGATAGTTTAGGCCACAAAACATAGGTGGTCTATGAATAGAGGCACCTTCAGCAAAAGGGAGTTTACTTTCAGCCATTTCAAAAGATTTTTTTATCAAACTTGAATACCTTTCAAGAACCTTGCTCTAGATACCAATTGTTAGTTTTGAAATGGTGAGTTTAGCCAAGAAGGGGGGGTTGAATTGGCTTTATAAAACTTTTTCGAAATCTTAAACCTCTTTTCAATAGAATCTAATGGACTAGAAAGTTTAGATGTAAATGTAGCAGACCAGTGCACTTTCAGTAGATTAAAATATAAAACAACAGACTAAATTGTTATTCATGCTATGAAACAGTCGATTAAAAAGACAAATCAGTCAGCTAAAATACTAGAGAATTATGCAGAATGCAGAATTCGCAAATTCAACTCAAACAACAATCTTTTACTTACAGGACTTGTTCCAATCAGTATTTATAACAAGTATAAAGCCTCAGATTACACAAGAACGCATTAAATCACACCAAAGATCAAATTGCTTGGTTTTCTTGAGTTTTTAAAGAGTTTCAAAGAGAATGAGATGAGGGAAAGAGAAATGCACAACTAATTTTATACTAGTTCACTCAATCATAGAGCTACATCCAGTTTACCAGGACAACCTGAGCCTGGTTTCCACTATATTCAAAAGTTTTACAAATCACACCAAGATTACACTTTTGAACAACAAAACTCATAAGATTTTTGACTCACACAAAAATCTAGACACACACCCTACAAGAATCACACTTGCAGACCTGAAATCACATCAGACAAACCAACTAGAGGCACAAGAACATCCAAACATGATGGTGGTTGTCCCTAGCCAACCATACATGTGTTCTTCAAGCTACTCACAAGCCAAAAGGCCTCCAAGGTCAACCAAGATCTTCAAAACACGAGTTGCAGTTGTGTATTACAGAGAGAGAGCTTCCTAGAGATGAATGACAAAGTTTCGTTTTCAAAAACTCAGATTCGTACCTCTGCTCGCAAAAACATGACTTATATAGTTTGGTTTAAGTGAAAACAGTCGATTGAATTTTTCGTACAGTCAGCTGATTTCACCTTACTTAAATGAAATCAGTCGATTGAAAACTAATTCAACTAACTGAATACATTCATACCAGAAACTATATACAACAAGCCTTTTAACCTGTTAAAACTCATTTTAACAAATTAAAAGAGACACACTAAGGCACACAAGACATCTAACCTATGTCATATAGCCTACCAATAAGATATAACACTAACACATTACATTTAACATGTTATATACAGATTTAACACACTAAAACATAATCTTCAAATGGATCTTCATCAATCTTCATCAAACACCTATGATCTTCATGCACATGGCTTTATCAATTCTTTGCTTCAAGCTTGCTTGTGCCAACATATACCACCTTTTAAGTGCTTTTTCTTTACATATTTGAGTTCATATTTGTCATTAGACCATTGGCAAATTCCTAGAGTTAATTTTCTTTTATGTTTGTTTGAGTTCCATGCCCTATTTTGATTCTAGTAGGTTTTTCTTCTATTTTGTGCTTCTTGAACCTTTGAGCTACTAAAAGTGTTTTCAAAATCATATTTGGTGTGGTAGTGATGTGTTGGTGCTGGTGCTGGAGAATGTGAAAAGAAAGAGACAAAAAGAATCACAACATTGTATACATCAAAAGCAAGAAAAAGTAGAAAAGCAAAAGCAAAAAGTGTATAGAAAAGTTAGAAGAAGGGACCACTACCACCAAAAGTCGTGTAAGCACTATAATGTTGATTTGGTGGGTTTATTTACTTGATATATGTGCTTTGTCCAGCAGCCAAGCTTCATGCATTTGATGCAAACAAAAGAGTGTCCATAGTACACCTTTGGCTTAAGGCTTGTAAAGAAAAAAAGCACCATTTTCTATTATAGTATTTTTTGGTTTTTGTGATCTATTCTAGAGCTTTTCTTTAGGTATTTATTTTGTGTGCCTAACCTTAGTTCTTAGCCTTTATTTCCTTGCTTGTCCCCTTCCTAACTCACATTTTTGTCATCCTAAAATTCCTTTTGAAGAGCATTGTTCATTTTTTGCCTTTATTTGCTTTACCTTGGCATTCTACTCTCGATTTTGGAATAGTAATGTGGTATAGGAAGTTTTGAGATTTGGCCAAGACTAGAGGAAGCCCTTGGAGGCATTGGAGACCTCTTTGGACCTCAAAGCTTGAGTTGGAGAGAAGAAGAAAAAGGAGTGAAACACATAGAGAGGAATACACAACATCTTTGCTTGTATTGCAAGTTTTGGATTTGTAATCTTGTATTTGTTTGGACTTGTAATTCATGGCCAAATTAGGTGTCTTGAGGTAGTCATAGGTACTTAATCCCATCCCCTAACTTGAACCTCTAATCTCTTATTAAATTCGTTTTTAGTTGGTGAGGTTTGAAGGCTCCAAAGTGCCTTCTAACTCCACCATTAGGTCGCATAATTTAGTTTAATTGCTTTCCTTTTGTTTGTAGTTTAATGTGAGTCTACCTGCATTTCAAACCTAATTCCCTTGGAGAGGTTAGGTATAAGAGGGCTTGAGGTATCTTTGGCAAGGAAAGACTTGGATTTTAAGTAGTCCTTAGTGATTCTCCTTCCTTTTCTAGAAGTGAATTCAAAGTTCTTTTGCTTCTTAAAATTCCTTAAGGAATTAGAATTTGAAATACAAGTTTGTTTGTTGCATAGCATATGTTTGAAAACTTTAAGATGTCTAAAACTCCTTCTAAGGCCCTATCTTACCAAATTGGTAGTGATTCTAGTGAAGTGCCTAGTTTACAACACTTGGCTAAAGAACTAAAGTTACTAAAAATTTGGAAAAGACAATAATCTATTTTAAAAGAACAAGAAAGAGTTGAAAGGGATGATTATCGTACAACCTTAGAGGAAGAGCTTGGGATACTTAATGCAAAACAAGCTAAAGTTCAAGAAGAGTTGAGACAAAGCAAAAGTATGAGTAAGAGTGTGAGTAACTCAAGGAGAAACTCCCAACATAATATACAACTCACACACTATGAGAAGGATAGTAGGATTTTGAACCAATACTATCAACCTTCTCCACCTAAAAGGCCAAGAAGGGAGCGTGAACACCAAGATCCTAGAGAAGTTAGGGTTGACCTTCCTCATTTCCCGGGAAGGAAAATGTAGAGGCATACCTAGATTTGGAAATGAAAGTGGAAAAAAATTTTGAGTGTCATCAAGTGAGTGAAGAAAGAAAGGTATCCTTAGCCACCTTAAGCTTCCAAGGGAATGTCATGTATTGGTGGACTTCCCTAGTGAGAGAAAGAAGACTCTCCAACTCCCCCCAAGTAGAGTATTGGAATGACCTAAAGAGTGTCCTAAGAAGAAGACACATACCTTCCAACTACAATAGGGAGCTTATGGATAAACTTCAAAGGCTACAACAAAAGAACATGAGTGTGGAAGAGTATAGACAAAAATTGGAGCTCTATATGATGAGGGCGGGGATTGGACAAGGAGAGGAAACTACCATTTCAAGGTTTTTAAGTGGAATCAATCTTGACATTAGAGATAGAGTAGAATTGTTGTCCTACCAAGACTTAAATGACTTGGTACAAATTTGCATTAAGGTAGAGCAACAACATTTGAGGAAAGGTTTGAAAGATAACCACTCAAATGCATATATCAAGAGAGACTACAAGAGGGAGGGAAAACAAGTGAAAAGAAATGAACCCTCTAAAAAATTTAAGAAAGAAAAAGGGAAACCCAAGGAGGGATCATCATCATTCATGCGCACAAGTGAGATCAAGTGTTTTAAATGTCAAGGTAGAGGTCATATCTCATCATAAAGCCCCTCCAAGAGGACCATAATCCTAAGGGGTGTTGATGCATATAGTAGTAAAGAAGAGAAAGAGAAAAGCGCAAGTGAGGATAATAGTGAGGGAGAAGATTCCCACCCTTGTAAGGGAGATCTCCTTATGATGAGAAGAGTTCTTAAAAATCAACCTAGTCCTCAAGTCCTAACCCAAAGGGAGAATATCTTTCGTACAAGATGTAAAGTTTCAAACAAAACATGTTCTGTCATTGTGGATAGTGGCTCATGTTGTAATTGTTGTAGTACTAGGTTAGTGGAAAAGTTAGATCTCACAATCAAACCCCATCCAAAACCTTACAAACTTCAATGGCTTAATGAAGGAGGGGATTTGAATGTGGACCAACAAGTGGAGGTCAAGCTCTCTATAGGGAACTATAAGGATAATGTTCTTTGTGACATAATTCCTATGGAATCTTGTCACATTCTCTTAGGTAGACCTTGGCAATTTGACAAGAAAACAATGCACAATGGTCTTACCAATGAGATTAATCTCCACCACAAGGAAAAAAAGTTTGTTCTTCATCCCCTAGCACCTTCCAAAGTGTTTGAGGATCAATTACAAATGAGGGGGAATGTAGTTAGGGGAGCAAGCTCCCAACACATGCATTCATGAAGAGGGGGAATGTAGTATTCCTCCAAAGGTCACTCAAAAGGAGAAGAACTTTTTTAAGAAAAATTTAAAGAAAACTCTCCTATGTGAGCAACCTTCCTACCTCCTCTTTTGTAAAGGAGCACTTTCATGCATATCTTAAAATCTAGAACCCAAGTATCCATCTCCTTTGGAAAAACTTTTGAAAGAATTTAATGGTTTGTTCCCTCAAGAAGACCCTAAAGGTCTTCCACCAATTAGGGGCATAAAACATCAAATAGATTTTGTTCTAGGGGCAAGCTGGCCTATTTAAAAGATGGAAAATGGAGAATGTGTTGTGATTGTGAGTGAACTTCTTAGTTTTCACATTTTTTGTCATTTTAGCTTAGTTGTTCAAGTAATGTCTAGGTAGAGATGATCATTCTACTTGATTTTTTGATCAAATTACAAGTCTTATATCCTTAGGCAAGGTTTAATTGAAGATTTGAAGGCCTAGAAGTTCACATAGCAACAAGGTCAAATTGGTGGCAAAGCATGAAGTGTGCAAAAGTGGCATGTTTGACCTTAGAGTTGACTTTTGCCATTTGGACCCCAAATCAAAAGCCAATCATTTGGAGCACTTTAGGACACTAAATGTGACTTCTTTGGGCCTTGGGATTGCCAAAAATATGAAAGGGGGCTACATATTGAAGTTTGGGTTCAATTGGTGAGAGGTGACTTAGTTTAGGGTAGGTTTTAAGGTAGATTTGGTTTGGCGGCATGGGGGAACCAGATTTGGATAGCACCATACCACCTCATGCAGCAGACCCGAAATCCCATAAAAAGACACCTATTTTCACTCCATTTTTGCTTTTGGAAGCTTGGATAACTCAAGCCTTGGTGAGAGAAATGGGGCATCTCTTTGCTCATTTTTGGTATTGTAATCTGGATTTGAGCTTCAATGAATGAAAGTTTCAGTACTTTTCATTTGGTCTATGGTTCCATAATATTCATCATCATTTTCCACTACACCATCATCTTGGCTACCACTTTTTGAGATTGAACTCTACCTTACCTTACCAAATCTAGGTTCTGAAACTAAGCCTATGAATTGGTGCGTCCAAAAGACCTATATACATCATTGTTTCGAAGTAAACAAGATGAATGGGTTGGATTCAAGACCAATAGTAGTAGCCAAGCTCATTTTCACTTATATTTCTCTATTTCATTGCACTTTTGCTACAATTTCGAGTTTCTTCTCATTCCACCACTTCAAACATATCACTTTTAAGTTCCTTTAACTGTTTGCAAGTTTAATTCTGAGTTTTCATCATCAAATCACCAAAACCCCAATTCTACACCATTTTCACGTTCACACACACCACTAGTTACTGTTCCATTTAGTTTCTCACTCATTTCTTAATCATTTTGAGTTTCGCAAATTCGTGCACTCTCTTGGGACGATTCTCAAGCTATTCGAACCATCACACACCCATTTCCATCACCATTTCATCAATTTGTGTTTTTCTACTTAATTTCGTACCCATGTTACTATTCCATTCGAATTTAGCATTTTTTTCATGTTTTGATTCAACCTGTGGTTTCGTTTAGCTCCTCCCTATGCTCCACAAGCTATTAGTATCATGAATTTTACGATTCCATCCATAAATCACCAAGTTCAAATCATACTTCACTTCCCATTTTTCGTTTCTGCATAATTTTGTGGTTGCGTGATTTTGCTGATTGTTGATTATAAATTGATTTGGGGGTTCAATTCGTTGCATCATGACAAAGCTTTCTGCACATTTAATTGCATTTTTCATTGCACGAGTTGGTCGAATTGATCGAAATCGTGTTTCTGCTCAAAGTTAGGAATTAGGGTTTATGAAATTGGAAACTTTATGTGTAGTGCACCAAATCGAGTGATTCCAGTTTTTAAATGCAATTGATATAATTTATAATCATTCTACATCATTAGATTTTAAATTGTATCATCAATAGATCCCAATCTAAGGCTACCATGCACTTTGTTCATGAACATGTTCTTGATTTTGGACAAATTTTGAGTTTGATGAATTTGGACCAATTTAACCATTGCATTAGCCTAGTCTTGATCATTAAACATGTTTTGAACATTTAGGATTAACTAATTCATCATTCCCTACCATTTTGTGCATTACATGTCATGCATTCATGCACAATTCATAACATTTATTGCATTTGATGATTTTGAGTTTTGTATTTTTAAGTGTTGATTTTGAATAAATTTCCCCACCATAATTCAAGTACAAACATTGCATTTGTAAGGGGAAATTGGTTTTGACTGAGTCTTTTAGGTGACAAAAAGGCTTTATCACTTTGCATTCTAGGCCCAGTAGAATAAGGTTTTCCTTGGGCCATGTATTAGGCGTTGGAGGGCTTTTGGGACTTGGAAGTGATTTTGATCACATGAGAGTTGGGCCTGACTTTAGGCCATAAAAGAAGCACATTTCTACATGGATCTAGATCCTTCTTGTGCAAGCTTGGAAACCAGGCTACTCCTTTGAGTGCCTTCATGCATGCTTCATGTGACTTGCTTAGTTGACAAGTCACACCTTCCTCGTGCTCTCTTTTTGGCTCCAATTACCACTTTCTAGAACCATTTTCCCTCCATTTTTCTAGCACTTTTAGCTCTCTTTTTCTCTTATAAATAGAGAGCTTAGGACCTTCTAAAAGTCACTCATGAATTTAGTAGAGAAACTTTGTTGAGATGATTCCAAACAGCTCTTCTTTTGTGAATCAACTTAGGCTAGAGCTTCCCTTAGTGGCTTCCTCTAGGCTCTTTCCCTGAATGTTAGCCTAACCTCACTTGAGAGCCTCCTCCAAATAGCATATTTGAACCTCCTCCTCCTCTTTCTTCCTAGCTTTCACACCTTCCAATAATCCATGGATTATCTTCCTTTCCTTCTCACAATTTTGAGCATGAAGATGGACTCATCATGACCCGTAAACTAGACCCTTAAAAGCAACCTATAGACCTAACCCGTAGACTCGACTCGTAAACACAACCCTTAAACTCGATCTATAAACTCGACCTATAGACTCGACCTCTAAACTCAACCTATAAATATGATGCATAAACGTGACTCGTAAACTCCAACTATAAACTCGTACATAAACTTGACCTGTAAATTCAACCAGTAAACTCAATACGTAAACCCGACCCGTAAAGTGGACAAGTAAATTCGACTCGTAGATGCAAATCATGAAGGTAGCAGGTTAATGCGACTAGTAAACAATACCTGTAAACTTGACCCATAAAGTGGACCCCTAAAGTCGGTCCCTAAAGTTGACCCGTAATCTTGACCCGTAAAAGTGACACGAAGTAGTGACCTGTAACCATGAATTGTAAACATGACCCATAAATGTAACACATAAACTCCAACCCTGAACTCGACCCATAAATGCAAACTGTAAACTTAACCCATAAACTCCACACATAAACTTGACCTGTAACGTCAACTCATAAAGTCGACCCATTGACGTGAATTGTAAAAGCGGCATGTTGATGCGACCCACAAACACAACTTGTAAACAAGACCCATAAACTTGACTTGTAAACTCGTCTTATAATTTTGGCCTGTAAACTAGGCCCACAAACTTAAACCGTAAACTAGACATGTAAACTCGATTTGTAAACGCTACCCATAAACCTAAGCATAAACTCGTCCCATAAACGCGACCCATAAATTTGAACCATAGTCCCCACCCATAAACATGACCTACAAACGATACCCTAAACTTGGCCCTAAACTTGACCCGTAAACACGACTAGCAAACTTGACTCTGAATTCTACTAGTAAATCATGACCCGTAAACACAACCGGTAAACACACCCCGTAAACTTGACCAGTAAAATTAGCACGTAAATGAACTCGTGACCCAAACCCTAAACTCTACCGTTAAACACACCCAATAAACACGACTTATAAAGATGACCCGTAAACACAACCTATAAACTCGATCTGTAAAATCAACTCGTATACCATATCCGCAAATTTGACGTGTAAACTCGACCGGTAAAGACAACTTGTAAACTCGATCCCTAAACTCGTCCTGTAAATTCAATGCGTAAATGAAACCCGTAAACTCAACCTGAAAATTTGACGTGTAAACTAGACCCATAAAATCCAATTGTAAACTCGACTTGTAAACTTGACTCATAGACTCAATGCGTAAATTCGGCACGTAAACCCAACCCTTAAAGTTAACTCGTAGTGTTGAATGGTCAAAGCAACACGTATATGCGATTAGTAGACACAACTTGTAAACAAGACCTATAAACTTGACTTGTAAACTCAACCCGCAATTTTGGCACAAAAATTAGGCTCGTAAAATTGAATCGTAAACTCCACCCGTAAAATCGTACTGTAAATTCGACCAATAAACTCGGCTCGTAAATTTGACCCATAAACACGACCTGTGAAGTTGACCCACAAACTCAACTCGTAAACTAAACTCGTAAACCCACCCGTAAACATGACATGTATACTCAACCCAAAATTGAACCCAAAAACTTGACTTGTAAACTCGATCTGTAAACTCCATCCGTAAATTCAAACTATAAACTCGACCCGTAAACTAGATCAATAAACACAACATGTAAGTTAGACCCGTAAACCCACTCCATAAAGTTGATCGGTAATGTTGACTTGTAAACTCGACTCATAAAATCGACACGAAGATGTAACCCCCAACCACGACTAGTAAACATGACCTGTAAATTTGATTTGTAGTTTTAGTCCGTAAACTTAACCATTAAACTCGACCCAAAAACTCGACTTGTAATCTCGAATCGTAAATGCAAACCGTAGACCCGACCTGCAAACACGAACCGTAAATTCGATTTGTAAAGGCAATCCATAAACTAGACCCGAAAACCTGACTGGTAACCCTAACCTATAAACTTTACCCGTAAACTCAACGCGTAAACGTGACTTCTAAACTCCTACTTTAAACTCAAACGATAAACTCAACCCATAAACCCAATCCTTAAAGTCTACCCGTTATATCGACTTGTAGACACAACCTATGAAAAGGAAACGTAGACACGGCCGACATACACTTATGGAAAACTCTCTTTCTTTGAATCACACAATTGCAACTATAGATTGAAGATCTTGGTTGATCTTGGGGGCATTTTGGCTTGGCTAAAGCTTGAAGAAACATGTTTGTTTGGCTAAAGAGAACCTCTATCAGGTGTTGTTATTCTTGTGCCTCTATGGTGTTCCTAGTGTGATTCCAGGTTTGTAAGTGGGATTCTTATAGTGTTGGAGATAAGATTTTTGTGGGATTAAAAAGTCTTGGTGTTTGCTTTATTCAAAAGTGTAATCTTTGTGTGATTATGTAAAACTTTTGATAATTGGGGACCAATATAAAAAAACAAGTGTGTGATCTTCATTCCCTTATCCTGTTCATCATTAAAATCTCAAGAAAACAAGAAAATCAATCTCCGTTAATTATGCATGTGTTCTTACGTTATCTAGTGGTGTAATCAAGTTGGATATATTGATTGGAACGTATCTTGATTGAAAAAACATGTTGTTTGAGTGAGTTTCGTGCATTTCGCATTTCTGCATAATTTCCCAGAGTATTAGCCGATTGATTTCACATTTTTAATATGTTGAATCATAGTGTATGAACAAATTATCCTGTTGTTTTTTATTTTAATCAGTTGAAAGTGTACTATCCTACAACTATTGTTTTCTGATCTCATGGTCTAGTTGATTCAAAGAAAAAAGGTTCTTAAGCTTTCAAATAGTTTTATAAAGCTAATTCAACCCTCCTTCTTGGCTAAACTTAACATTTCAATACTAACATAAAGTTCATCCATAAACCCAACTCGTGAAAGTAACACGAAGACACGACCTGCAACCACGACTTCTAAACATGATCAGTAAACTTGACTCGTATTTCAGCCCATAAACTTGAACCGCAAACTCGACCTGTAAAATCGATCTATAAACTCAATCCGTAAACAAAATTTATAAACTCACCGGTAAACTCGATCCGTAAATGCGACCCGTAAACCTAACCCATAGACCCCACTCGTAAAGACGACTCGTAAACTCTACCCTTAAAATTGACCTGTAAACTCAAATCGTAAATGTGACCTGTAAAGTCGACCCATAAACCCAACTCGTAAAGTCGACCCACAAACTCAACTCATAAACTTGACCCGTAAACCAAACCTGTAAACACGACCGGTATACCTGACTTGTAGACGTTACCCGTTAACATGTCCCGTAAATGCTAACCCTAAAATTGACCCGTAAACTTAAATTGTAAACTTGACCTGTAAACTTGACCCATAAACGCGATATGTAAGATTGACTTGTAAACCCACCCTGTAAAGTTGACCCACAATGTTGACTCGTAAATTTGACCCGTAAAAGCGACACGAAGACGTAACCTGTAACCACGACTTGTCAACATGACCCATAAAATCGACTTGTAATTTTTGCCCGTAAACTCGAACCGCAAACTACTCCATTACACTTGAGTTTATTGTTCGAAGATGAAGAGGGAATTATATTAATGAGATGACATGCACACAGAATGGCATCACCCAGTTATGGCAAGGAACATGGGCACCCAACAACAAGGTACGAGCAGTTTCAACTAAGTGTCTATTCTTCCATTCCGCTATACCATTTTGTTGAGGTGTATAAGGACATGTGGATTGATGTAAAATGCCATGTGAGTTTAAAAGAGTGGGAAAACTAGAAGAAAAGTATCCTTTGCCATTATCACTCGTTAAAACTTTGATCACTTTCCCAAATTGGTTCTTGATTTCATTAAGGAATGACGTGATGATATTCAAAAGTTTATATCGATCTTTCATTAAGTAAACCCATGAACACTGAGAATATTCATCAATAAAGGTGACAAAATAACGAAATCCAAAGGAAGAGACTCGATTGGGACCCCAAATGTCATAATGAATCATAGAAAAGATAGAATTGCATCTTGTTTCAATTCTTTTTGGAAAAGAAAACTAAACATGCTTACCTAATTGACATGATTCACATTTTAAGACTTGTAGTTTGATAAGCTCAAGAATCATCTGTTTTAATTTTGATAAACTTGGATGACCTAAGTGATCGTGTAGAAGCTTAAGAGATTGGGAAGCTAAAAAAGACACTGATGGTCGAGTACCAAGATAGTAGAGTCCTCCAGATTCATGTCCTTCACCAATCAATTGTCTTGTACTACGATCTTGAATAACGAAGGAATTGACATCAAAAGTTATAGAGTAATTCAAAGATTTAGTTAATTAACTTAAAGAAATTAGGTTAAACGGACAATTACGAACAAGAAGGACATTCTTATGGTTTAGGGAGGAAGAAGGGAAATTTAACCAAGTCCTTGAGAAGTAACTTTGGAACCATTGGCTAAAGTAATAATATAAGGAGTTTTAGGATGAGAAATAGAGGAAAATAATGAAACATTACCAGATGTATGATCACATGCACCTGAATCAATTATCCATGAACTTTAACACTCCAAGGTTTGAGAAATGCATGCTTTTGACAAAATAGAGTAGGTGAAAGATAGTGCTTGGTTGTGATACTTTAACTTGAGATATTCCTTATATTCTTCATCAAAGAACTTGGGCTCAGAAATTCTAGACAAGGAAATGTTTGTTGCCTTTTGAGGAAAACCATGTAAAGAGTAATAATTTCTTTGTAGGTGACCGATTCTTTTACAATAGGAGCATTGAATACGTCATCCTCTATTGCCACTATCTCCTCTTTCACAAGTAGCCATGTTTGAGTAGAACCAAGGATGCAATCCACAAAAGCAACAGGAAAACCTAGGGTTTTAAGAGCTAGAAACCTAGGGTTTTGAGTGAGAATCCGTTTTAGCACTTGGAATGAAAAAAAAGGGCAAATACTGGCTCAAAATGTTTCGACGAGCTAGACGACAGTGCGGTAGCGCGACGTTTGACCGGAGTGTGACGACGCATCGTTCGGAGATAGGAGGTGCGCTTACCGTGGGGTTGGGTTGCGCTCCTCGAGGCACACCAAATTGAGGCTTCAAAAGACAGAACACCGACGGACGATGATAGAGTGACAAATAGTGGTTGGTAATGTTGGCCAGTGTTGGACAACTGCAAATAGAGGCGGACAACACTAAACAATGTTGAAAAACAATGTATAGTGTTGGAACAACGATGGATAGTGTCGAGACAATGACAAACAAATACACAAGACAAAAATAAAAAACCAGTAGAGCGAGATTGACCCACTCGTGATACCAAGTTGAGAATAAATAGATGATATAAAATTGGAGAGCTTACTTAACCCTTTTGTGATCTTCTATTTATAATGATAGAGAACTAATACAATAAAAAGATTAAAAGACTATTCTAGATACAACTCATAAATAGTGCACTACTAAATACTTATTTCAATAACTATGTATACCGAGAATAAGTCCTAATAAATCTACAAGTTACATGCAAATATTTAAATCATTATTTAATTGTTATAAGTGAAATTATTTAAGTTTCATAAAAAAAATGGCTATTGTATCACACCTAGCGGGTCACGACAATCACCACATATATGTCGGAAACAACTAAGGTACACGGCTCGGGCCGACATAGACCTAAACCGGCCTAAACTCATAACAAAGGTCACTAAAGAAACGGCCAACCTAGGACAGTACACGAACAAGGGCGACAACCTAGGACAGTACACGAACAAGGACGACAACCTAGGATAGTACACGAATAAGGACGACATAAGCCAACTAGGGAAGTAACTAGATCAGACCATTCCAAAAGACTTAATGAAATCAAAGCACTCCTAAAATCCAGTAAACCCACAATAATCAAGACTAAGGGCTTGGGCTAAGGCCTAGACCCACCTATGGCCCAAACTAGGGCTCAGCCCATGGAATGGTCAAACATAATTAATGATCTATAAATATACATGGACTCCACAAATTAAAGGTACGCATTCATTACTCCATTAATCACCTAATTTGACTTTTTGAGAGCTTTGACTAACTTAAGCTTCGAGCTTCGGAGTTTGCGTTTTCTTATTTTATGCAAAAAATTTCGTTATGAAAATATTGATTTATATTGATTTATATATATATATATATATATATATATATATATATATATATATATATATATATATATATATGAAGTAAAATGAAAGTTTCCAAACTGGATCGGTAATGAGGTACTACTTTTAAATAAATTATTTTGAAACATAAAATAATTATATATAATAGATAATACTTAACTCGTAATCTATTAAGTAAAATCTTGATTTTTATGAGTAGAAATCATTTTAGAGAGGAAATATAAACGTAGACAGTTTTTAATTGGGTTAAATATTCTACTTCATAAGCATCTGAACTAAGAATGTCATACTTTTTTTATAAATAACTTTTATCATTATTTGGAAGTGGAAAATGCCTAGTAATTAATATTATTTATTATAAAATTTAATTCAAAAGTAAATTAAATAATGTTACATGTCCTTGATCTTAGTAGAGAAGGAAAAGAGAAGGGTATGTGAGAAGAGGATGGTTTGAATGCAACATAATATAGTTTTATTGAATGAAAATAAAAGATTCCATAGAGGTAGAGGGTAAGAAGAAGAAGAAGAGAAAGAACTAAGGGATGGAGTGGGTGTCATTGAATCTAGTGAGCGCCTTTTCCATCTGAGTCCATTTCTGCTCCAAAGTGCCAATGTATCCAATAGACATCCTGATGAGACCTGGGGAGATGCCGGCGATCTTCTGCTCCTCCGCACTCATTTCACTGCTGGTGCTGCTTCCGGAGCAGGACATCAGAGTCTCGTAATACCCCAAGCTCACTGCCATGAACCCAAACTGAACATCGTTTTGCAACTGACTCATCAACTGGTTAGCCCTATCCACCGTTTCCATGTCGATGCAGAGAAGCCCCCCGTACCCGTACTCCATGTTCGCCATTGATTTAAGGAGCTGGTGCTGTGGGTGCTCTTCCAGCCCTGGGTAGATCACCTTCACTCCCAGTTTCTTCAGCCTCGTCGCGAACACCAACGCTCGGTGGCTGTGTTCCTTCATCCGAAGGCCCAGGTGAGGAATTCTCTCTGACAGCTCGAACGCCACCTTCGCGTTCATCGTCGGACCCAGCAACATCAGAGCCCCTTGATGAAGGTCCATCATCGAATTCACCAGACTCGCCGGCCCGCACACAGCCCCTGTCAATCCAAACATTTCATTATCAGCTTACCAAACCCTGCATGCACGCTTGCATGCATATATATCTATATATATATATATATATATATATATATATATATATATATATATATATATATATATATATATATATTTCAAATCACCACAACAAATAAGCTTTGGAGGAAAGGAACCTGCAATAATGTCAGCACCGCCGCTAATGAACTTCGAGATGCTGTGAACCACCACATCAGCGTCGAGACGGGCGGGGGAGATCACCATGGGAGCGAAGGTGTTGTCCACCACCACGGTCAGGCCCTTCGCGTGTCCCACGCGGCACAGTTCGGGAATGTTGGCCACCTTCAGGCTGGGATTGGCCACGGACTCGAAGTACAGTACCTTCGTCTTCCCTTCCACTATGGCGCTCTCCACGCTCTCCAAATCGTCTATGTCCACGAAGGTTGTGTTGATATTAGATGTCCTGGGGAAGAAATGCGAGAGCAGGGCGTGGGTCCCTCCGTAGAGCGTGTTGGACGCCACCACGTGTCCGCCGGAGCTGCACAACTGTAAGAGCACCGAAGAAATGGCGGACATGCCGCTGGCGGTGCAGTAGGCGGCCTCGGTGCCTTCCATGGCGGCCATCTGGCGGCCCAGGTTCAGCACCGTCGGGTTGAAATGGCGGCTGTAGATGAAAAAGTCGCGGTCGGGGCCCAGCTCGCCGGCGAACATTCGGCAGAGGGTCTCCGGCTCCATGACCGTGAACGTGGCGGAGGCCTCGATGGACATGTTGACGCCGCCGTGCTCCCCGAACTCGTGACGCGTGAGGGCCAATGCGGCGGCGGGGTCCATGTCGCGTGCCGCGTTCTTCCTCTTGGCATCGCCGTCCGAAACGACATCGTTGGTGCCGCTACGCTTCCTGTTGGCCACCGCGTTTTCAGCCATGATAATCGGAAACGAACGGGGGGAGAGAGAGAGATAGAGAGAGATTGGATTAAGAAAGGATAGCTTGTAGAGAGGACAGGACTCCCCCTCTCTATTTATTTCTTCCCTGATATCCCTCCATCGCTTTCCATCTCATTCGCTGAACCTGGACGTGATATTTGCGCATGAGCTGAATTTCCTAATATTAGTATTGTTATTAGGACTCTTACGACACCATTTAATTCCCTATTTAATGCTTCACAAAACCATAACATACACTTCAAAAACTCATAACAAATTATGATGGGAGAAAATACAACAGTAATTATGAATGAAGATGAGAACTCCTTTTTAATTATGGTTATGAAAAAAAAGTAGCGTCGAAGATGGTAATTTGATTAAGAGAAGAAAGCGTGACACAGTTTGATTTGAGCAGGTGATAAGCATTTGAAATTTAGTGGACAGGAGAGGTGTTGAGAAATGGCCACCACACACTAAAGCTTATCATCATCCTCAAACAGTTCAACATTTTGACCATTCAATTCAACCAATATTATGTCACAAATACGCATTAGTTCCACTGTCTCAAAATTAAAACTAATTATTTTTAAATTAAAATACACAATAGATATATATTGATTTTAACAACATAATTAAATTATTAAAAATGTAATAAATTAACGTTTTTTATGAGAATTAATGGTATATCAATATGTTATATATGGATGGTGACTCAATAATTTATGATATTATACTCAGTAGATTTTTTCAATTTTCGTATATTTATACGTAAAAGCGTAATTTACATTTAAACAATATTAGCTCTAATTTTCATTTTACATATATATTCAGTTTTAATCCTTGTGATTGATAATTAGCTTACTGTTTTAACAAATGTAAATATATATATATATATATATATATATATATAAATTAAATTTTATAAAAATATATTTTACTTTTATTTCTTAAAATAACACTCTTTCAAAAATTATATAAGAATGCAAATATATTTTTACACTACCATATAATAAAAGAAAATTTCTCTTACTAAAATTGTCTTACTAAAAGAATGCAAATATATTTTTACACTACCATATCTATCATTTTTTACAAGTAAATTATAATTTAAAAATTTTCTTATTATTACAGGATTAAAAATGGAAAATAAATAGTATAATGCTCTTTAAATATTTTTCTTTTTCTAGTAAATTAATGAACCTGATATTACAAAAGTGTACTGAGCTGATTATAAATTAATTATGATCAGTTAAATTTTATAAATTATGATAATATATATATATATATATATATATATATATATATATATATATATATATTAATTATAAATATAAAGAGAGAGAAACCAGAAGAAAGAAAGAAGATCTTAAAAAGAAGAAAAAAGATCTTAAAAAGAAGAACAAAGGATCGAATATTATTATCTTGGAGAAAGTATGTACAAAGGTTTAAATATGCATGTATACAATGCAAATGTACCAACGGTCAAAATAAAAACAGGTAAGCTTCTAGTTACGTAACAGTCCCCGTAAACTCATGGGTGTCCCATCAATAATGAGTTTAGAGTAAAACTGCAGAAATGAAGGTCCATACAATGCTTTTGTTAACATATCAACAATTTGTGATGTTGAAGGAATAAGATGAAGTTGTAGATGACGCTTTTGAAGGTGATCACGAACAAAATATAGATCGAGCTCAAATGCTTTGTTTTATAGTGAAAGATAGGATTAGAAGCAAGCATGACAACGCTTTGCTATCTGAAAAAATGACAGGAATCTTTGGTGAAACACCTAGTTCGGAAAGTAGGTTGCAAAGCTAAAGAATTTATGCAGTAACAGCATCGATGCTTCGATATTCAACCTCTGTTGTACTTCGAGAAACCACTTTTTGTTTGCGAGTTGTCCAAGAAACAAGGTTGGAGCCAAAGTAAACACAAAAACCTAATGTAGATTTTCGATCATCTAGGTCAACACCCCAGTTAGAATCGCAAAAGTCATGAATGCGAGAATCTAATGAAGGTTGGATGGGAAAACCAAGGTGTGATGTGCTAGCAATGTAACACAAAATTCTTTTCTCAGCACGCTAATGATGCTCTTAGAGATTATGCATGAACTAGCAAACCCTATTAACAGAAAATGGGAGTTCAGGACAAGTAATAGTTAGATATTGAAGAACCCAACTATGGAACGTATATATATATATATATATATATATATATATATATATATATATATATATATATATATATATATATATATATATATATATATATTTCTATTTATGGAAACTAATATTAGAAAAGTGTTTTAATTAGTCAACTTTTAAATAATGATAACTAAAAATCATGATAGGAAAAGATTAAAAGTGGAAAAATAAATATCGTAAAAATTAAATTGATGCTCTTTAAAATATAGTTTTCTATTTCATTAATAAATATATGAAAGCTGATTTTAGAAAAGTGTTTTGATTACTGAATTAATTACAAGTCATGTTAAGATAAAATTAAAAGAGGAAAATAAATGGTATAGAAAATTAAAATTAATGTTTTTGAAATATATATTTTTCTTTCATTTAATAAATATATGAAAATTGATGTTTGAAAGGTGCTTTTTAGTAATTGGCAAAATGTATTTAAGATACACATTAAATAAATAGTTTATAATAAAATTAAGTTATTCGACTATAAATATATGGAAACTGATGATAGAAAAGTGCTTTTAATAATTCTTAAAGTGCATTTCGGACACACATTAAATAAATAGTTATAATAAAATTAAATTATGTTTTAGAAAACATTCTTTTACTTGTGCTTGTTATAGGAAAAGATGATGTGACAAATATCTTCCTTTGTTTTATAGTTGAGTCTCTGTCATGGTTCATCTTAATCCTCCACGTGATTTCTAATGTTCAAATGCAGCGAAAACATTGTATGTGGACCTTGAGAAAAGTGTTTTTTCTTCAATTTCTTATTTTTGGGAAATAAATTATATGCGCACTATATTTATTTCATTTATTCTTTAAATATTTTAAGGAAAATAATGAAAATAATCTTTCTGTGAACGTTTCCCTTGACAGTCAGTGGATTTTAACTTTTCATCTGGGAGTGTGAACTGATCATCTTTTCAACGTAAAGGGGTTTATAGGTTTAGAAAAGAAAACTAATTAAAACTGATTTTTTTTAATTTGAAATTAAAGTAGAATCAACTAAATTTAATCAAACCATTGTGGACTATAAACTTTGAAAAAAAAAATCTTTAAAGAATCTTAGGTTACACTTTCATACTTAAACGTCAAGATATGAATTAAATAAGGATAAGGCGGTTCATTGGGCTTATGTTATTACACACACATTTTTAAAGTTTTAATTAAATACAAAAAACTATAATTATTTTTTTCATAAAAAGGATATATATCCATCATAAAAAAATAATAACAGTCATTGAATTCAAATTATTGATTAATTTCTCATATGCGATTGTGACATCCATTTAATAAATAATTTAATTAAATAAAATATCACACATTAATAATATAAAGAGTCACACGGTTAAGTATATTTGTGTTAATCTTTAGAGTCATTCATAAGTATACTTAGAAAAGATAACTAAGGCACACCACGATGCCACGAACAGAAACAAGAATAAAAGTTTGACAATTATCCAAAACGCTTGCTCCTAGGACAAGATAGTACATAGGCCACAGTGCCTTAAAAGAATACTCGAAGTAAGGGAATCAAACCCAAGATTAACTACGTTGCGGAGTTTCCATTACTCTGATGACCACTAGGGATTTCCACATCTGCTCACATCAATAAATTGATGATCATTGCAAAATGGAAAAACTACACACAAGACAAACACAAGCAAATAGAAAGGGTAAACTAGAGTAAAAATCAATTTAACATGTTATGGCACACAGATACTTAAAACACATCATGAACATGCAACAAGATAGGCAAACGATCATGTGATAGAAAACAAGCAAGACTCTAAGACTCAATTATCCGGATACATATAATCGGTCGGATTTACCATATGCTTGCACTTGTGGTAGCCTCTACTGCTCTGTAGAGCCATTACCAATAGGTTTCACCTTACCAGACACAAGGTTAACCTTCAAACATCTAAGGCCATTATCTTGCCAAAGGCTAGGGCCTTCTGCTACTCTCACCACTTGAGTCAGTCCACTCTACGTAAGACTAACTGACTCTTTAGAGTTTCAGGATGCAATCCTTACTTGAATCCTTACCTAATTATATACACTGAGGCACCACCATGAAACCTTACCAAGATGTTCATGGAATTACGTCCATCACATAAGGCACCACCATGAGATCTCACCAAGAGGTTCATGAAATTATGTCCATCACATAAGGCACCACCATGGGATCTCACCAAGAGGTTCATGGAATTACGTCCATCACTTACGACACCACCATGAGATCCCACCAAGAGACTCATGGAATTACGTCCAACCATACCATAGCCATGTCACACCAACCAACCATAGATTTATCATGCATACCAATCTCATGCCAATATACAACCAACCATCCAAACATGTTTCATACGTATATTCATACCAAGCTCATCAATTCCAGTCTCATTATATCATATAGAACATACAAGGCATCATGCATAAACTTTCCACAGCAACAAGTCATCCAATCATTTGAAGCATACATGCATCCAATCAACTCTACCAATCTCGCTCGTGCTAAAGAGCTCTCGCTCAGGCGAGAGTAACCCCTCCCTGAAGCTACCAACTCTCGCCTAGGCGAGAGTGCGAACAGACGGCACGTCGAGGTCTCACTCAAGCTAGCCCATCTCGCTCAGGCGAGACTACTCTCGCTTAAGCGGGTGGCCTTCGCCTAGGCGAGCCCTCGAAATAGAGAGGGGCACTAGTGCAAATTTCACATTTTAACTCGCCTTATATGCCTCGGTTGTCCAGGAATCGAAGCATATAATTGGCATTTTTGCAATTCCAGGCAACTTTTATGCCTCGGTTTAGAAAAAAACCGAAGCAAAACACAGTTATAGGCTTCGGTTCACTCAAAGTCGGTGTCAAAAGCAGTTATATGCTTCGGTTCGCTCAAAGCCGGTGCCAAAAGCAGTTATATGCTTCGGTTCCAAAGACCCGAAGCCAAAAACGGGGCTGCATTTTTCAAAAATGCCACTAACTGTTAGGTGTTTGGCCTCGGATGGCACTCGACCGGTGCCAAATAGCCTTATATGTCTCAGTTTTTAATCAAACCGAGGCCATAGGGTTTCTTTAGGCCAACGTATTTTTGTTTCGTTTTCCGTTTTGTATATATTAATTTTCAATTTTTATTATTGCAAATATTGATTTTCATTGGGATTGAAATTGTTTGGAGTGTTTTGAGTAATTTTGTGAGAGAATTGAGTCTCAATTTAAGAGCATTGCATTTGAAATTTAGGGCATTGAGTCTGAATTTAAGAAAATTTTAACAACACTATAATTAAATAGGTAATATATTTTGTTAAGGTTGTTGGTTGTTTTTGCTTTTTTTTTGTTACTTATGACCTTCTCTTGTGTTTTTTATTGTCTTTTGTAGCTCTTGAACGCGTATCATTGCATCATCTTCCATTGTCATTCACTTTTTAAGCTCCCAGGTTCCTAATTCTAATATTTTCCTATGATTTTGTAGTTTGTTATGAAGTAGTTTTATGTTTTATATATGTGGTTAATTATTTGTTTAAATATGTTGTTTGCTTTTCTTATACTGTGAGTTAGCCTTAGTTTCCCGTTTGAGATTCAATACGAAAATTATGTATTGTCCCGAGTTTTCATTTTGAAGAAGCTACATTTTTTTTTAAATTAGATATAATGGGATACAATACTAATAATTTAAATGTATTGAATTTTGAATTGTCCGATTGAACAGTTTAAGAAGATTAATCACTTTCTAGTAGTTTATTAGTGCATATATATTTTAAAATACACATCTTAAAATTCATTAATATTTGTCAACTATGTTTTGTATTGATCTTCGGGTGCATATTTGATTGTGGTTTATAATCACTTTCATTTCGTGTATCCTGAAGGCCAATGCGAAATGTTGGCAATTTTTTGTGAAATTTAAGATATGTATTTTAAAAGTAATATGTACCAATAAAATAAAGAAAGTGAATCTTCTTGAATGGGATAGGATCACACTTTGATTACGACGTGAGCATTGATTCAAAGATTACTGAATTTGTTCACCAATTTCAGTATATATACGTATGAATCAAGATTGGATTAATTTACCACATATCAACGCTGAGTATATGAATGAAGTAGAAGAATTTATAAAATTTGCGCAACGTTATGAGGGTAGAAGTGATGATGAGGTGAAATTCAAATGCCCTTGTGTCAACTATTTGAATGGGAGAAAATTGAATGCAACTCAAGTTAGGGAACATCTTATTTGTGATGGTTTCCTTAGAAGTTATACAATATGGACATGACACGGCGAATTAATAGACTTTCCAATTGTTTCTCGAACTGAACATGTTGTCGATTCCACCATGAAAGAGCGACAGGAAGAGCGATGTCAAGAGCGAGTAGAAGAAGACAATATGGAGGACATGATACAGGATGTTGGCGTAAAAGCTTTTGCACAAGCGCATGTGTATGAGACGATGTCTCCGAAAACTCCGTTGTCTGTCGGTTCAACTAAGTTCACGAGATTATCAACGATTTTAAGACTTACGAATTTGAAAGCGACCAATGGTTGGACAGATAAAAGCTTCACAAAATTGCTCGTGCTCTTGAATGTAATGCTTCTCAAGGGAAATACTCTACCCATTCGAAATTGTAACGCCAAGAAAATTCTTTGTCCGATGGGTATGAAGTATAAAAGGATACAAGCATGTCCTAATGATTGCAAATTATACAGAAAAGAATTTAAAGATTTGAAAAAATGTCCAAAGTGTGGGTCATCACGGTACAAGCAGAAAAGAAACAGTGAAGATAATGGTCAAATAGAGAAGGAAGGATATGCTTTGAAAGTAGTCTGGTACCTTCCGATCGTGCCTAGACATAAGCATTTGTTTGCAAATCCTAAAGACGCTAAAAACCTTAGATGTCATGCAACTGAGAGAAGATGTGACAAACTGCTTTGTCATCCAGCTAATTCAATGCAATGGAAAAATATTGATCAGGAATTTCCCAAGTTCGGTGAAGAATGTAGAAATATTCGTTTTGGCTTAGCTACCGATGGAATGAATCCATTTGGTAATTTAAGTACAAACCACAGTT
>Ga0209589_1000325_pt1 | contig 62365 bp, 30 predicted proteins | sample CowpeawhiteBW_FD_187525 | JGI IMG/M metagenome (GOLD analysis project Ga0209589, IMG submission 187525) | Root nodule microbial communities of legume samples collected from California USA - Cow pea white BW (SPAdes) (version 2) | ecosystem: Host-associated > Plants > Roots > Nodule | place: USA... | reverse complement strand
ATCATCCAGTTTGTCTGCACCAGCCCCTTCATCATTTTCAGACTCAACCTCTTCACATATAACATCCTCCTCACCCCTAACTTCTGCCTCAACCACCCGTTCTGCCACCCCTCCCAATTCTGCCTCAGGATCCACATGAGCCTCATCCTCCATTTGGACCTCAGTCACCACATCACCCTGACCCATCACTTCTGCCTCACCCATCACTTCTGCCTGAACCCCTACAGCTGCCTCACTCACCAAACTAGGCTCACCAGCAACATCAACCTCAACCCCTACAGCTGCCTCACTCACCAAACTAGGCTCACCAGCAACATCAACCTCAACCACTTCAGGTGCCTCATCCACTACAGCTGCATCAGGAACCACATCTTGTTCACCCCCCACGTTTGGCTGACTGAATTCTTCATCCAATTCAGGACCAGTTATAAAATGCACCACTTCGGCCTGACAAGGAATGTGTTGAACATATATATCCACCTCTTCGTTCCTTTCCTCTGCATACTTAGCCAAAGCTAATGCCTCCTTATCATCACTCAATAATCTTAGATTGTTTAACAGCTTCTCTTTGGAACCCTTCCACCACAGTTTAACATCGCCAGCGTATTTAAACTCCTTCACGATGCCTAATGCTTCAAAGAAAGACCAAAAATCTGGATCGATCCCTTTCACAACGTGGATTTCACCGCCAACATATTTCAATCCCCTATTCCTTTCAAACCTACCCATATGATGAAATGCCACCGCAAACCCCATTTGCAACCCTACATTTCAAATAAAGCACAAACCCAACAAAAACAACAACAATCGAACTTTAATAACAGCAAAACCAGAGTAAATCGAACAATGAACGAAACAAAATTTGTAAACAATACAACTTAACTTACCTCAGTTCACCAATGTTGATTTCGTCGTTCAAATATCACCACAAAACCACTTTGATTTCGCTCTGTCAATGAAGTTTCTGTATCCTTCGCTGAGTGCAACCCACTTCGACTTCGTCGTTCACCACCTCAAGTTTAGGGTTTTTAGCAAAAAACCCTTTCTAATTTCAAAGGTTATGCTTACTTTCGCAGAATGTTAGCTGAAAACATTACTAACTTAACCATACTTCTTTAATTAATGAACACGTGACTGAAAACATTACTACTATAACAACACTTCTTTAATTAATTAACACATGAGCTGAAAGCATTATTACAGTCTAACCAAAACGTGCATAATATTGTAATTGAAGAGAAAGCCTTAAACGGGATCCTTACGTGGCCATCCGTTAGCCAGGTGTCAATTCAATTTAACGGAGTTTAAAATCGGGGACCAATTCCATGCAATTTAAAAGGTGAGGGACTGAAATGGATCAATCGTTAGATGGGGGACTAAAACCAAAAACCACTAATAGTAGGGGGACGAAAAACATAATTAACCCTATAATTTATATGTTACGTATACATGTACTTTTAGTAGTTAAATTGATCTTATTGAAAAAGTGACTAATCCTTTTAGTGATTGATTAGATTTTGATAACTATATATTTTTGGTTGCTATTTCGATCTTAACGATTTATTAACTAATTTTATATTTTTTAGCGATTAAAATAGGTGATCGCTAAAATATAATATTTTAATATACAAACGGGACAAGCGAAACATGTTAAGTAAATGAAGGACATTCACACATATTTTGAGAGATTCTTGGTGATAAATTTGGAATGTGATCGTTTCTCTTTTTAATTTATTACATTTTTTTTAATTATTCATGCCATTTTTTTAACAGTATATACAATAACGAAAAATATATATATTTTACCCAAATAAAGTACTCAAAATCAACAATAATTAATTTAAGTGACAGGTGTTTGATTTGAAAGAATTTTTTCTGTTTGGATGAATAACAGGGAAGAGGACAATCAGTCCGTAGGGAAAGTTTCATTTATTGCGTCGTAAAAGCTTTGAATTAAATATATTTTTATTTTTATTTTTAATATACACAAATATAAAAAGGTGTCTGAGAAGGGATTTGAATAACGAAGGTAAGTGAGTACTACTTTGGAAAGTAAAACAAGTAATCGAAATTGTTAAACAGATAATCAAATAGGAGTAGATATGCACGATAAATAATAAATGTATTAATATAATAATTATTTTGTTCAATTAATGAATGAAATAATTCGTTGTTTTACTTATTTTAAACCAACCAAATGTCTTCCGTGAGAAAATTCTTCCTTATTAATTTGAAGCGTTGACTTGAATGAATTTTATTCTCCCTCAGCCACCCCTTTATCTTTGTCAACGAAATCTTTCATTATACTCTTTAGGAAGGAAAGGAAAAATAGACATTAATACTCCCTCTTAATGCTGAAATTATGGTAGTATTAAGTCAATGAATTGAAACTAAATATATTGTTTGGATTAAACTTACAGCATACTGTATTTAAATTAGGAACAAAAATAAGATCTAGTAACTACTATGTGAGTTTACGTTGGAGACTAAATTATTGGAAGTCATCTAAACAAAAATATATATTATTTGGAAAACAGATTAATTTAAAAAAAAAGTTAAATATATCTTTCGCTCTCAAAATATTATTAAAATTTGTGTTTTATCTCTAAATTTTTCATTCCTATACTTTTATAGAAGTTATGTAAAATATTTTTTTTTTCACAAACAAATAACATGTGAAATTTTATATGAGACTATGATAAAACATCCATATCGTTTGTTGGAGAGATGTTTCGTGTAACTTTTATTAAGGAATGAAATAATTTATAATTTAATTTTAAAATAAAACACAATTATATATATATATATATATATATATATCTAAAAAATCAACATGTTGTTTAAAATGTAATGTTAAGTCTCCTTAGATTGCAACTTATTTTATCCAACAACAATCTTTTGAGAAATCCAAGTAAGCTTTGGAATAAATCAATCATACATCGGTAGTATCTCCCATTAGCATAAACTAAAGAGAAAAAAAAGTGACTACAACTTGAGATAAAATTGGTTATACTTACCACAACCAAAGTTCAATTGCTCCAAACTATTTTATTCATCACCACATTCTCAAGACTTTAATTTGATGAAAAAAGAAAAAAAAAACTACATTAGAAAACCAAAGATTTTAAAATGAATGTGAAAAACATCGTTCCTAATTCATTTTAAATTTTTATGTTAGAATTATACATAGTCTTACAAAATACATATGTAAATTATTTAAATATTAAGAAATATATAAAAATATAATTAATAAAAAAATTATTGTGATCTTAAAATAGAATGAAACAAAAAAAAAAATTGATATTTCGGAAAAGAAAATAAAAGCAAACATACATAAAATATCACACATAATCTTCATCTAAATGAGTTAAATTAATAATTTATATGTTCAAAGTTGGTGTATATTGAATGATACCTTTGAACTTTATTTAATATTTGATAAACATATTAATTTAGTTTTGACTATTTGTTTTTTCCGTCTTTTGTGCAATATTGTTGACATGACATATAACACTATAAAATTATTGATTCAAAATTAACAAAACTACTCTGAGAATTACATTAACTTATATTTTTTAAATGTTGTGTAAAAGGATATTAATTTTTCAAAAAATCCATTTCAATACGGGTCAAATTTGGAGATATTAAACATTCAATTAAGTTTTATTTGGCTGACTAACTTGCACGAATTAAAAAATATCACCGTTGCTAATACGATAAAAAAATTGACCGGTTGATATACATTAAAAAAAATGTATGATAAGGATTATTGAGTACTAAACTATTGCAAACCAGTAAAAGTATAAAGAATGACAAAATTCAAAATAAGAATTTTCGGTGTTGCTAAACTCTCTCTCTCTTTTAAGAGTCCATGACATTTGTTTGAAAATTTCCAACATGTTCAAATTGGACACGCCAATGTGAAAACTGAAAAGTTTAATGTAAAGGCAAATTATGCGATATTCTTATGTTGTTGGTTATATGAAAATGTGAACATAAGGTATGTAACAACTTTTGACAACAACCAAGATAAAAGACTCATTTATGTCTCATTGTGTGATTGAGTCTCATTTATTATATTGTAGAGTGATGCATTGCACTTTCATGAAATTTTGAATGGTTAAAATGATATTTGTCTTCTTCAACCAAATGGAGGGCCAAACTACAAATTATGAATAAAGAGAATTGGCAAAGAAAATATATACACAATTGGTTCTTCATATGTGTGTGGTAAATGATCAGGGATTATAACATATATATACTTTTATCTATACATGTATCCATTGATTAATTTTTGTAAAATAATAAAAAATTACAAGTAGACCGAAATAAATATAATATTATCAAATATTTAATATTAAGATGAGGGTTGTTTCTTCGATATCAAATATTCATAAAGAAATTATATATCTATACATATCAAATTAGAATACCAAATAATATTTAATAAGCATCAAAACATTTATTAAATTTGTAAACATTAATGAAACCGGTTGATAAAATTTAAAAATATTTTAAAAAAATATAAAAGAAAAACAAATGTTCAAATTAAAATATATTTTAAAGGTTTCGATACTTCAATCTTTTAAATTTTAATGAATCTCTTATTTACATGCTAATAAAAGTTATAATACATCACTTGATCAAAATCACGCAAAAAACAAAGATTAAACTAATAATAATAAAATTTTAATATAGATCTTGTATCTTTTGGACTTCAATATATATTTGATGATGATAAAAAGAAATTCATGACAATTACATTAAACTTTTATATTACAATAAATAAACTTTATTTATACAATTATAGTAACAAAACTACTTATAATAATGAGTTAGAAAATAAAAAATAATCATATAAAATATATTAAAATATTAAAAAATTAATGTGTGTTATAAACAATTTAAGAGACTATTGAATAAAATCACACCAAGGAAAACAAATGTATAATTAAGGGTATGATAAAATGAGAAATACTTTAGAGATCTAAGAAAACTTTTAAATATCGATATAATAGTCAATAGTTGAGAAACAACAAAAGTTGTTTAGTGAAACAAAATAGTCCTTCAAATGAAACAAAAATTTATATTACCTAGTAAATGAAAGGTTCATGCTATTGAACACTTAAATTGAGAGTTTAAACATTCTCATGTTAAATGAAAATATACAATAAATAAAAATATCAAAAAAGATAAAAATATTCAAATGTGAGACATAAAAAATATTTAATTGTCATACATCATTTGAACATCATTGCAAAAAGGTTATGATAAGATGAAAAACATATTGGAAACTCGAATAAATTTTATGACAAACCAAACAATTAGAAAAAATAGATAATAGAAAGTGTGTAGTAATATATATATATATATATATATATATATATATATATATATATATATATATATATATATATAATTTTACTTAATTGACTATGAATGTTTTAATAATTTATGAAGGGATGAAGATATGACAGAGACGAGTATTATGACGGCTATGGGGATGGCGACGGAGCATATATGTACATCCCCAATTGTAAAAGTCAAAGATTCCCCATTACTCATACACATACCCATATCCAATCAATGTGAAGATTTTCGGTCAAAACGAAAACTGATTCAGACTATACCCACAAGACGGTTTTATTTGTCATCTTTATAAATTGTTCACATGGTTAAAATTAAATATAACAGTTTTTATTAAATTACACCATCCAGAGTTTGCATTTAAATTTGATACATGTGTTACTTATATTAAATATTTAAAAATAGTTTTATCAAAATTTGAGTGAAAATAATTAGAATAATTTACATGAATGTTTTTTAATAGATGTAATTGTAGCTGTTGATCTTTTAAGTAGAACTCTTGTTCATATAGCCGGATTCTAGCGGAATGTAATAAGATGATTGTATTTATAAATTAAAAAATTATAATTTAATCGAAATAAAATGTTGTTTACATATTTATACATACAATACTTGTTTGTAAGACGTAGGAAATGAATTAAGAGTATAAATAATTTCAGCTTAAATATTTTAAACTTAAAATACATATTTTTTAAATAGAAAATTTAATTTGTTGAATGTTATTTTATAATTTTTTATAAATTATTTTTTTTTCTATATTCTTTTTACACTTTATTTTATCTTTCTACTCATGTACTCAAAGATGAGTTCACCACAAAAGTCTTAGCTTAAACCACAACAATCTTGTTTGATCACATTTTTCATGTAAGTTCATATTTTATTTTTCTCTTCAAATCATTTTTATAGATTTTGTACACATGTATCGTAGAGTTGTCTCATTTGACTCAAAATTTCAAGAAGAATCTTTGGTTTATTAATATCTTTAAATAATTGATCTAAGTTTATATTAGTCTAAACTCATTTCAAGTAAAAGAGATAGCATGTTTTATTATTAGTATATGTTGAATGATTTGATTGGTTGGGAGTGGTATTTATTACCTTTTAGTTTATATGTTTGATGTTGTTTAAGACATAATAGTTGTTGAAAGTTGATCGGATATGTTAAGTTGAGATATTGTTATATTATGTGAGAAACAAATTTGAGAATAAATATATTTGTTTGGTTAAATTGGCTAATGATATCATGCTTTAGAATTGAGCAAAATTCAAAAATTAAAAATTCATAGTTCAAGTTGTTTTATTTTTTAGAGAAGCCTAGTGGAAAAGGCCTCCAAAGGTTTAGATCATTAGAGGAGTAAAGCGCTCACAGAAAAAAGTTCTTTTAAATCAAATCTAGGCTGTTGGACATATTTGGTCTCGTTAGATGAAATTTTATGTTGAAGGCTTTCGGTGCTTGCTCATTGAATGAGTCAATCCACTCATTGAGCGAAATTCAAAAATTAAAAATCTAGAGAGCTCGAGGAATAATTGGTCATTGAGTGATTCGAGTGTTCATTGAGCGAGAATGCCTATAGAGGTATATATGTTGAGAGAGTGATAATACTTGATGGACGAGTCTTACTTTCTTAAAAATCTAAGTTTTGTCTCGTTTGGTGATCTTGTGGACTCATTAAGCAAGAAAGAAAGAATTGTATATACAAAAATGAAGGTTTTAGAAATTTTAAAACAAATGTGTAAGAGGCCGAGTAAAAATGACAATTTGATATATGTGATATGAATGTAGTTATTTACGAGGAAATAATATTTTGAGTGATTTTAGGATATGTATTAAATGGAGATTCAGTAAAGAAATTATTTCAACTCTACTAATACTTGACTTAAGTGTGGTGTGAAAAGAATCATATCCCACATGTTGTAGGAATTTACCATGTCATATGAAGAAAACTTAGTTCTTAAGGCGTGACTCTGTGTGAGTTGGCGTCGTATGACAAGTGCATAATCTTTTAAGTTTATTGATTGCAATCCGAAAATAAAGTCAGCTATAACAATGATGATGATGTTATCTGGGTGATGAATGTGATGTGAAAGACGGTTGAAACCTTTGAATTATAAATAGATTTGTCCTTTTATAGTATGTTAACTTTCATGGGAGAAAAAATATGTTTGGGATGTATTTATTTCCCTCTAATGTTTAATCAGACTATATTTATATTTTAAGAAACAAATTTTATTCCTAATTGTTTAACAAAGACATTATAATATTAATTGCTAGTTACAATATTAATTGCTAAATTATATACAAAATAAAATAAAACTAAAATTAACATTAGTTTTAGATAATATATTTATATATGGTATCCATTCAAATGCATTTTTTAGGATGGATTATAGAAGATAGGTTATATCTATAAATTATAATTAATTTAGTGCTATCAAGGTCATATTTAAACATTAGGGATTCATAAGAAAATGAATATTTAAGCAACGGTTTGGCAACGATTTTCTGATTGTGGAGTTTGCAGTAATGGTCATTGCTCAAAGGCAACAATTTTTTCTCTAAGGCCACAAATGTTTTGAAAACCATTGTCTTAGAAAAGTACAATAGACAATAGTTTTTTATGAGTGTTTAGGCAACAATTTATTCATAGTTTTATGCAACTTACTTCAAACATTGCATATTCTCAAAAAGACTCAAGCAACTAACATATGCTCGAAAAGACTCAAGCAACTAACAAAAGACAAATTTATTGTGATCATGATTCTGACAAGGTAGGATTGCAGTAATCTTTGTCAAAACTCCTATGGTGCACTCCGATTTGTTGAAAGTCTCACATCAACTAGAGATAAGATCAATTTATAATATATAAATGAGTGTAAATCTCACCTTATAAGCTAGTTTTGTGAAGTTGAGTTAGACTTAAAATTCACTTATTAACATATTATTAGAGTCATGTGTTAAAGTCTATTCTAACACAGATTGTTATTTGTTAGTCTATTGTTTCACCCATTGTACTTGGACAATCCATTAATGTCTAATTTCATGCTCGAGATGCATATGTCTTATCGTAAGAAGAGTGTGTTAGAAATCTTGTATCGACTATAAATAAAGTCAATTTATGGTATGCAACCGAGTGCAAGCCTCACCTCACAAGTTGATATTGTAAAATTAAGTTAGGCTTAAGTCATAGAGAGCATTAAATGGTTTAATGTTTTACCTTTATGTATTTATTTATATTTTTTAATAACAGGTCTAATTTTCTTATGTTTTAATATCTAGTGTAACTTTTATCATGAGTTTGATGTGGTCGCCATATTTTGTATTCTTTTATTTATTTTTTTTAATAAACTTTTATGTAATGACAAATTATTGATGAATTTTAGAGTATGAACATAATTAAGATGTCAAAATTTATTGTGATATCTATCATTATTTTGTTTGTAATTAGATTTAAATTCACTTTTTAACATTTCATACAAGACTTAATAATTTATTTTTTATATTTAAATCTTTTATTTGTTTTGATTTTTTGTATTGTTTCTATTTCGATTTAAATAGAGTCAACGAAACTATAATTACTAATTAAAGTTTTTATTTAATTCACATGATCATCTTATCTTTTAAATAGTTTGAGTATTTTATTAAACTGATAAGTGGTTATGTTTTAAACAATATTAACACTCATTCAATAAACATCGAGTCATGAATCAAAAGTTTGATTAAATTAATAATTAAAATTAATAAAAAAAGTAAATGTTATGAAAAGACAGAAAAAAAAAATAATAAACCCACCTCCAACAAGGAGGAACTTTCCCATCTCATGAAATGTTGCTATTATCATGTTATTATTACGGGCGGCAGTGAGAGAATTTCATGACTATAAATTGATGAATGCTCCATTTTTTAATTTTCAGACAAGAAACTCAATAGGCTACCTACTATTTTATTTTTATGTTGTAGTATTATGTAGGTTCAAAGTCATAATTTTGGACGTTCGTTTTTTCCACTACTAATTTAATTAATAAAAAACATTTTAAAATAATACCACAATAATAATGAATAAAGACAATTTATTTGTGCAATTGAATTTTACATAGACTTTTTACTATTTTATCTTTATTATTTTAATTTTTTTCATGTATAAAAATATTAATATTTTTGCTAGAATATGACCAACGGGAATTGCTAGTAAAGAATATTAATTTTTTATTACTTAAATAAAAATTGAGAATGTGTAGAAAATTAAGAGTAAAAAACTTATAATTATTTTTAAAATATAAGATAAAAGTGCATAAAAGCTAAACTATTGCTTTTTTTTTTTATTATAAAAATTATGTCCCACATATATGTTATACATCTAACAACAATAATTATACTTACAGAAATTGGCAATAAGTATGTATGAAATCTCATACAAATTTTACTTGTGTTTCCATCATTTACAATGAAAAGTTTATATAAAAATTTGATTCTTCACAAATAAAATTACTAAAATATCGTGATCCATTCTGTATGTCCACACATATTTTATATATATATATATATATATATATATATATATATATGTATGTATATATATATATATATATATATATGTATGTATGCGGTTAGTCTTTCAGATAGTGTGACAGATAGTCTGATTGGTGGGACAGATAGTCTGATTAATTGGACAAGCAGTTACTGAAAAATTAAACAGATATAATTATTAAGATATAGACAAAAATTTCAAAACAGTGATTTTTTTTATTTTAAATTCTATTTTAGCTTTATTTTAAGATTAGAAAATATAAGATAAAAGTGGAAAAAAATTTATTACTTTTTATTATTGTAGAAATTTAAATATATTTTATATTTTTTTTCTTGAACTTCTGTATCAAATTAAAATTCTTCGTTTAAGATTTTGATATATTTTTTTTTCAAAGTTTAAAAATAAATTAATATAGTTAATTATGTTAACGTGTCAAATTTGACATCAAATTGAAAACGTGTCAACGAAATAAATAAAGATTAAATATGTTTTTTATTTTTTAATTTTTAATGAAAATTGTAATCCGTCTGTCTTTAAAATTTTGATTTAATTTAGTCCTCAATTTTATAAGTATATAAATTTAGTCATTTTAACCAAATTTTATTAAATTTATTTTACGTTTCAAATGCGTTTCATGCTCATTTTAGCTAACGTTGAAGTAAAAATGTGTCAAACTGTGTGAACAACTCACGATAATATGAAGATATGAAATACGTTTGAAACGTTACATAAACTTAGCATTAGCAAAATATGGTTAAAAAGACTAAATTCATGCAATTCTAAAATTAGGAGATTAAATTAAACTAAAGTTTCAAAAAGACTAATTTTAATTTTCATTAAAAAATTGAAAAATTAAAAATATATTTAACCTAATAAACAACTCAAATATTAACATGAAATACGTTTGACATGTCTATTGGAAGGCGGAGCTACTTCACCGATGAATGAAGAATGATTTTGATGATGTCTACTGGTCCAGAATAAAACATAGCTTGGTCCAGTTAGGTTATGCATTAGGCTAATAGTTTTTCTTTATCAAATGTATTTTAGGTCTGCTGTGTGTTGTTTTGGACCATTACACTTATGTTGTGTAATCTTGCATGATTAGTTTTTTAACTAATGGATTAGCTGTGAGTATGGCACAAAGAAAGTGAAAATATACTCACGATAATCGATTAGGTAAATTGCTAATCAAATTAGTGACAGCAGAAATCTTTGTATAAAAGCTATTTTTAGAATCTGTTTTGGCTCTGGAGAAATTTGATAGATCACGCAGTTTTCCATTTGAAAGAGAGCCATCTGAGAGTCACAGAGTTTCTGAATATTCTGGAAGATCACTCAAGTGCAGATTCAAGAAGATTGATAGTTGATTCTACCATGATGGGTCTTGCTTGAATCAAGGAGCATCTTGTCAAATCTGCACAACATAGGTGTATTCGTTTCTTGTTTTTGTTTACTGTATTTCTGATTACAGTTGCTTCACTGTGTGAAGTGTAGACTTAGGTGCAATTGTGTGGATGCATTGCTCCTAGGGGGAGTTAATCAAGTTCTTGGGTTTTGGGGGTTTAGAATTACATAGGTGTGCTTGTAATTCTTGGATCCTATTTGTTTAGTGGAATCCTCCTAAGTGTGTTACTTAGGAGAAGACTGGATGTAGATTCGCCTTGAATCGAACCAGTATAAATTGTGTGTCTTGCTTCTTTCTTCTCTCTCATAATCTTTCTTGATTGATTGATTGATTTAAACAGTCCATTAACCCACAACTGTGACATTGATTAATTGAGCTTTAAAACCTAAAGATTTATTCAAGATTCATCTTAAACCAGATAAAAGTCATTAATTAATTCAATTCCTTTGTGGTTAAGATATTAGACATATCTATTTTTTAACAATGTTAACAAAATTTAAAATAATTGAATTTAAAAAGTTATATCCATTTTTTTTTTAACTTGAGAGCAAAATATATTAAAATTTCAATATTAATTGACACACAAAATATATGTAACCCTCGTAAAAAAATATGTCCCACATATGTTACACTTGTAACATAAATAGTTAAACGTATAGAATTTGACGATAAGGATAAGTTACATCTCATACAAATTCTACTTCAGTTTCCAGTTTCCGTCATTTCCAATGAAACTTTAATATAAAACATGTGATTCTTCACTACTAAAATTATTAAAATCTTTCGGTTCATTCTGTGTGTCCACACACATATATTTGGTCATTCCCTCTGACAGTCCGATTGGTTGGAAAAGAGGTGACTGAAAAATTAAACAGTGATATATTTATTAGGATAAAGACAAAAATGAAAAACAGTGATTGTACCTGTACTTTAATTTGTATTCACTATTTACCCATATCTTTATCAAAATTACTTCTATTTCTTTCCTTATTGACCAAATAAATGATCAGAAATGGATTAAATAAAAAAAAACTTAATTAAAGTTTTCTTAGGTACTAAAAGTTAGGTAAATGTTAACATTAACACTTTACACCGATTAAGAAAAATGAAAAGGAAGAGCAAACAATGAATGTTGAAGTCTTTCACCTCGTCTATTGTTCCAAGAAGATAGATCCAGAAATACGCGTGTGTATATATACCTCCCCTAAATGGAACAAATTATTGTGATACGTTACCAACCCCAATGCACTGTAACGTGTTGATTTGATGCATCAACATCACGAAGAGAACGGTGAATGGCGAAATCAGAGGCAGACGCAGAACCAAAGAAAATAAGAACAGAGCAGAGCAGTTCACAACACAACACTGCTCAAGACGCGCCCTCTACCACATATTCCCTTCCCCGGTTTTCACCTGCTTTCAAAGTTCAGTTTCAAATTACCGAATCTCCCACTCAACACTTTCTTAACTTATCTCTTTCTTCTCTTTTTTCTTCCCATTTTCTTGTTATATTCTATATTATATCCTTAACTCACCTTTCCTAACCATTAACAACCAAATTTGATGATTCTCATGATGTTTTTCTCTCGGTACTAATTCAAATTAAAGTATTTAAACGTATGTTAATATTATATTAAACACTGATTGTGATTATAACCAAATATTGCATGTATTTATATATAAAAAAGTGTGATGTTAATGTATTACCAAGAAAATTGCTATTAAACTTTTTGTGACATTTCACGTGACTTGCTATATTTGAATTCAAAATTATATAGAATTTTGTTATAATATGTGAGCAGAGGATTTTGAAACACTTTCCTAAAATATTTAAGATATAATTGTAAAAATATTTTTAATGAACTTTATTGTATCTTTAAGTAAATTTTGAACCAAATATTGCTCAATACATAATATGATTATCAGATTTATATTAATTAAATAATATGTTTATATATATATATATATATAATTAATATTTTCTTCCTAGCATATTTTATAATTTGTAACATATATTTTCTATTAAATTAAATTTATACGCGACTTATTAAATAATATAAGTCTTAAAACTGATGCCTAACATTGGCTGTATAAAAACTCATTTAACTTGGTCATTATTTGATTAGTCTAGTGTCTTGTTAAATAATATAAGTCTTAAATTTTATTTATCAAGACGTTCATTATTTTATTTGTCTAATAATATTTTCTTCTACATATAGGTGAGGATGAGTGATATATAGACCGTGACACTTTATTTTTGTGACGATGTTAAATTAACTTAAATGGTGTGTATTTTTTACTTAAACTATATAACAAAAATTAATATATACGTGTTTTAATTAATTGTAAGTTAATAATTAAATCAATAAAGTTTAGTAAATTACATCAATGTTTTAATTTTACACATTAATAATTACTTTATACATTATTTTGAGTTCACTTATTCATTAATTTATAGACTATAATGCACATTTGATATTTAATTTTAGTTGTTCATAGATTTAAATAGAATAACATATGTGAAGATGCGGGGAATGACTTGTAACTATCATGCATGGAAAAAGGACCGAACAAAAAGTACGTGGCAGTAATTTATTGGGAAAATAATATCCTGGGTGGAATAACTTGAAATATTTTTTTAACTATAGTGAGAATCTGAAAAAAAAAACGCTGAATTCAGAATATATGGACAAAAATGAGGACTGAATTCTGAAAAAAGGTAGATTCTGTCAGCTTGTCGTGTTACCTCATCTGGTAGAACAGCACAAAGGATGAGGGATGAAACTCGCCGTTTTGCTAAAACTGGAATAAAATTACTTTTTCTTTTTTAAATAATTATAAATCTCGAATCAGTTCATTAATATGAAAATATATATAACGATGATTTAAAAACATATTAATTGATATTTTTATCCCACTTTTGGAGAATTTGATACAAAACAACACACTCAATCTTTATCAAATGTCAGTTTTCAATTCCTGAAAAAATTTTGGCTAGTTAATTTTTTCTTTGGGTTAATATCACTTTTTATGTGGATGTTAGGTTTATAATAAATGACATTGACATTTTCTTGTTTTTGGAGATTATATTCTTAATTTTGTGACTTGGTTAATAACTCTGTAAAATACACATCCAATGTTTTGTTTTAAATAATATTAGAACACTAAACGAATCTCTGCCATTACAGGAACTTGGAATAAAATGGAGATTTAGATTTGTGTAAAAAAAAATGAAAAGAATATTGTAACTTGTAAGCTTGATTTTAGCTAATTCAATCACTACAATAAATACCTGTTGTTAACGTCGACTCTTATGAGGCAAGTGTTGGTGAAGTCATTGTGTTTAAGTTGGATTTTACAAGGTATTAGACTCTTTGAATATTTTTTGTTGAGTTAGAATATATTTAAGATTGATGTGTATGTCTTGCTATTCTTTCATCTAATTAGTCGTTTAACTTTTATTGGTATAACGTGTGTTGTCAGATGAATATATTTTTTAAGAAAAAAAATAATTTAAACTTTAATAAGTTTATAATAAATGGCACTAGTGTTCTTACGTTATAAGAACATCACTAACTACATATTAATTTATTTAAAACTTCCGTTCACAATAAAAAACAACAACTAACAACTAGAAATATTGATATTAATCCTTAAACTAAATATAAACTTTTGTGTGAAATTTGGTAGCAAGTAAGTTTACTACAGTAGTTAAATAAGAGTAAATTATATTTGCATTATTGACATTCATCACATTTCTTTTGATAGTTACATAAATTATCTTAATTACTTATATACTTCTATAATATTACACATTCATCATTCATTTTATTAACTCCATTAATTGGGTATATATAGATATGAGAGTAAGTAATTTTAAGAAAACGATTATTTATATGATCATTTATTTTCTTTCAAATTAAATTAGTTAATAACCCATTTAATAGTTATGTCGATGTTAAACATTTACCAAACATTTACCACACACGCTTTAAAGAAAAAATTTATAAATATATATAATCATTTCTTTCTATGTACCCTCAACCTCATTGTTGAGATTATTCACTTGAAACATCTTTCAAGTTCTTTGTAATATATAATCTTCAGATTTTAAAAATAGTACTCATTTATAAATTTTATATTTTAATAATAATAATAATAATAATTTATGCAAACAACTATATCTATAAGAGACTTAACTATTTTATACTGCTTATAATTTAATAACTGATAGGACTAGAAACAATTAACAGAATTATGTGGCGCAAAGTAATTTTTTTTATTATATATATTATAAGAGTGTTAATAGTACATTGTGAGAACTGGGTGTTCTAAATAAAAATGATTAAATTATATTTAAATAGACGTGAAAAAGAAAATGTTGATGAATTTTGCATATTACAGGAATCATGGGATGCACATCCTGGCTAACCTAGTGATGGTAGGTAGCAATTGCGCAAACGTGGTGCCACATCAGATTTAGATGAAGTTGTCCGCAAAGTATCCCATCTTTAAACACGTTATGCAATTGTGTCTTTCTACTTCAAGACAATTTTTCAAATGATCATTAAAAAAATGTTATTTGTAAAATAAAAATAAAAAGTAATGAGTAAAAAAAAAATTGGATCTCAAAATATTATTGAATTTTTATTCCATTTCCTTACACTAAATTTGTGGTGCTAATCACATATTAATACTGAATAAACGTTATATGCAATTTTTAGGTGTGTTTGTATTTTTATTGTCTTTCACTGAAAATTATTATAGCAAATTTATAAACTTTTACATTAATTGTTTCTCATAGTTTATCAATTAATAATAAAATTTACAAAGTATTTAGTCAAATTAATAAATTAACTGGAGACTATTAATTTATGAGATGAGATTATTTGTTCCACATAAAAAATATAAAATTCAAATTAATGTAATAAGTATTTTATTCCACAGAATTAAAATTATACAAAATAAAAATTCTAAATAAAAAATTAAGCATACAAATTTTAAATTTATAAAATATAAGTTTAATTAATATTCATCACATAAACTTATTACAATAAAACAATTTGCTCTAATAAAAACATGTAATTTTTTTAAAACTACAAAAATGATAATTTAATTATTTTTAAAACATTAAAATAATAAAACATAATAATGTATTTTTTAAAACATAAATTTATAAAATATAAGTTTAATCAATATTCATCACATAAACTGATTAAAATAAAATAATTTGCTTGAATAAAAAACATATAATTTTTTTAAAACTAAAAAATAAAAATTTAATTATTTTAAAAACATTAAAATAATAAAGCATAATAATGTATTTTTTTAAAACAAATTTTATTTATATAATAAAAATCGTATAACTATATAATTATATTTCATTTTACATTTATTAGTTTACAATACAATAAATTTTATCATAGATAATATAGACTTACTTTCAAATAATATTTCAAATAATAAATTAGTGATTAATTTTCAATTGCTTTAATGTTTTATGAAATAGTAATGATATATAAAAGGTATAATTTCTTTATATTTCGTGAGATAAAAGTTTTATTGTGAGTTGAGTCTATTTTATTTTACTTTTATAATAATTTTTTATATAGCAATAAACATATTTCCTTGTTGTATTATTATTATTGATGAATTGAGTCGATGGTTTATGGATATTCTCTGTCATGTAAATCTCCTAAAAAACTCATCACAGATATTTTTTAATTTAAATTAAATTAATCTTCATCAAGTAATAATGATATTATTAAATAAACAAATAAATATATATTGTTATAATAACCATTAAATATTTATAAAATAAAATATGTTCTCCGTTATCATTGATGACTAATCTTATTATTTGTATTAAGACACTGAGTTATTTATATTTTTTAATGTAAAAGAAAAGAATTAATGTTATTTGAAGGACGTTAAACATGATTTAAAAGGCGTGTTTAATTTAATAAGAGAAGAGGAGAGTGTTGGCTAGTGTGGATAGGAGGAGCAGAGGATAGCTATCTCCTCTCGGGACCTAATATCTCTCCAATTCCTCCATTATTAGATTTAGAAAATTTACTTTTTCCGCACTTGACCGCTGAAACCGTGCCCAGGATAGGATCTAACCATGGTTATCCTAAACCATGGTTACTCACTCAAGTATGGTCAAGATGGGGTGCCACTGAAGCCTATAAAACGCACAACTGGTCTTGTTCATTTCGCATCCCATTACCAACTACTTCTGCCTTAACTCTCACAACGTAACGTTGTTGCATTTCATTGTCCTTCTGTTCTTGCTTTCTCGTTTACGTGTAACCTGCAACCTCCAAACCTCTGGTCCAATCTTCTTTCCCTTTTTTCACACCTTCTTATTCAATGTTCCTTTATTTCTCATCTTTCATCTTCAACCCTACGTGCATGTCTGTCTCAAGCTTTGCTGTGCCTTATTTTTATCTTGTTCCTTATTTTCTTTATTTTTTGCAGGGAAAAAAGCCTAAGATGGCGTCCAACGGGAATGGCAGCGTTGCAAACGGGAACGGGACCGCTAAGAACGGACTGACCAAGATTCAGACTCAAAAGAAGCATAACGGGATTTGTCACGACGACAGCGTTCCCACCGTGAAGGCGCAGACTATTGACGAGCTTCACTCGTTGCAGAAGAAGAGGTCCGCACCCACCACACCCGTTACGGGGTCTCAGGCTCCGTTCGCCACCCTTTCGGAGGAGGAGCGTCACAAGCAGCAACTCCAGTCCATCAGGTATATATAATATTTTTCTTTTCCACATTTACAACCTTTGGTGGTGTCTGGAAATAAGCGAGACGAAACACGAAAAAAGACAGTTTCGTATTAAAATTGTGCCTTTTTTTATTTTTTTTTTCATGTACATCTGTACACAATTTTCTTATGTGTATCTCCTACTACGTAACTATTAACTTTTTCTTTCTTTAAGAAAAACTTGATACAGTTTAATCAGCGTTTTTAGATTGAAAATCTGGGCACCGCTTTAATAAATTATTTCACCGAACCTCATACAAAATATCTATGAAGCCGCGTCTAATAAATTAATTAATTACAATATTTTTTATTTTTGTAACAACTTATAATATATTTTTTCATCCATTTATCTATATTGTATTTTATGTTTTCCTTGGTAACGAAATTTGTTTCAGAAATAATAATAATTCTTCTTTATTAATAAAATATTGTGGAGAAACAAATAGTAAAGAACATGGCCCGGCGGAAAATCTGTTTTAAGGCAGAATAAAGAATAGATGCGGGGAGAAAGGTTGTGGGACCCGGTTGTTTTAGTAGATCCACGTGTAACATAAAGCCTTGACTAAGAAAGTTAGGTGAATCAGACGGTGGGCAGGAGTTTGATGGTTTATTGAATTGACTTTGTTGCAGTGGACCCGATCTAAGTGCTGACGCAAACTATTGTATGTATATGAAATTAAAATTAAAACTGTGAATGATGTTGTGATCTGTTGTTGAAACAGTGCATCTCTGGCGTCACTGACCAGAGAAACCGGACCGAAACTGGTGAAGGGAGACCCAGCTAGGAAGGCAGATACCCAGGTTTCTCACGTGCACCATCATGTCACTCCCACCATTGCTGTCAGCGACAGTGCTTTGAAATTTACCCATGTCCTCTACAATCTCTCCCCTGCTGGTACTTCCTGTTCTTAACCTTTTCAATGATGCTTTTTACGATGATTTATGTGAAGTTTCTTCTTTTTGACATTATCATTACGACCACATAGTCCCCTTCCTATGTTACTTACACCACCGGACATAGTCGTGTTCCTCTTTTCAATAATCACTTTTAATTGATGTCACTCATATACCCTGATAGCTACATGCTTTATCATCAATTTTGTACTTGCGGTGTACGAAAAGAAAAAAAGTTCAAATTAGAACAACACCGTCTCACGATGTTTTTGAACTAGTCAAGCCAAGCGTAACGTTTTATGTATATTCATTTTTTTTTCGTTTTTAGATAATTAAGTTTTAATAAAGTTGATTAGTAAAATCGGTGAGGGTATATATGTGCCAGATAAAAAAATTATGGTCAATCTGCTTTCAAATACTAATTATTCCCAAATAGTGCCGGCAACTTTTGTTTAACTTAAATTTAATAAATTAAAAAGTCCAATGTTTTTGTGGCCGACAAAATTTTGAAGAATTTCCTAATGAAAGGAACGTTGTTGAGCCCACTCTTCATGCTATAGACGTGAGAAAATCCCATGAATATCTTGTTTAATAGAAATTTATGTGACTAAAGTTTCCGTGATAATTAATTCTTGTGAGTTTAGAAATAGTATTTAGTTTATTCAACGCGGTTTGGTTTTTCGGTGCAGAACTTTACGAGCAAGCGATCAAGTATGAGAAAGGATCATTCATCACTGCCACGGGGGCATTGGCAACACTTTCAGGGGCCAAGACAGGTCGCTCTCCGAGGGACAAGCGCGTCGTCAAGGACGATCTCACTGAGAATGAGCTTTGGTGGGGAAAGTGAGTGCTAAGTTTTAACAGCTACCAATTATTATGTGGAGTTATATTTGCGGCTTATGAATCTCTGTCACGTTATTATTTTTGCTATGTTTTCTTGTCTTTCTGACGCACGGAACTGCCAAATTTTGTATTCTACAGGGGTTCCCCTAACATCGAGATGGACGAGCACACTTTCATGGTGAACAGAGAGAGAGCCGTTGATTACTTGAACTCCTTGGACAAGGTGATTTCTCCTTTCTTTAATTACCATACATACATGACAGAGTGGGATGGGATGATAATATGCAAAGGCAGTGATTAAATTTTATTAGAAAAACGCGGTGATGTTTTTTAAGTAATATTTTAAAAGAACGGTCCATGGTGATTAGAGAAAGCATGATGTGTCTCATCTTAGCTTTTAAGGTGACGTGGGGATTGGGCTTAGGTTGTCGTTTTGTCCAAGTGGGCGAAAAGTTCGCACGATTCCTTAGATAACACGACACTGTTTTCATGTGTTTGTGTTATTTACTTGGAATCGGGTTATTGAATCATGTTTCATTACCCAGCCCAGGCTTGGTGAACGAATAAGCACATATGCTTTTTCTTTCAGCATACAGAGCACCAAAGCCTGTGATGTGAGGGGCATTTCCCTTTTATGTTAGTGAATAATTGATTACTTCCGTTAGAAAAGCATATCTCCCCACCAGTGTATACAATTTGGCTGATTATGGTGTTGGGTTGGGTGGTTTTGGTTAGGACGAAACTAGATTAGGTAACGCTGTGCAAAAGCTTTACCCTTTTCTCAGTACATGTATCATGTGAACTTCCAATAAAAGAATTTTTTTTTTCTGATAATTTTGTTTTGAAAGAATAATTGTTTACGGTAATTTAGTTATCTCAACTTAAAAATTGAATCCCGCACGTTACTAATTGAGGTGGGGTTTGTTCGAAATAAACAAAACTTGATTGTCGCCCAATTCATGTTTTACACATCTCACACGCTCTGACTAGATTATGCATTCCATTTGTTTGTTGTAAGACTTGTGTGAACAATAAAAATACTTTTAAAAATATGATGTCTGATCTTATCTGGATGGAGATTCCAACGAATAAGAATGTATTATTTGCATGTGGAAGAGTCAATGACAGATTTGTTGCTTAAAGAATTGACATTGGTGATGTACAGGTGTTCGTGAATGACCAATTCTTGAATTGGGACCTGGAGAACAGAATCAAAGTCAGGATTGTGTCTGCGAGAGCTTACCATTCACTGTTCATGCACAACATGTAAGTGAAAATTAAAGAATAGTTTAGCATTGCAATTGTTTCTGTGTTCTTCCTTCCATCATCCAGAGAAAAAGGTATAAGCCCGCCAGATAAGTGCCCTAACGTTGAAAGCCTTAATTTATTGTGATATAATTAATATATAATCCCTGCTGAATGGAGGAAGAGGTTCCCCCGAAGTAGTAGTGCATGTGAGTTTAGTATAGTGTACAATTGGATAACTGGGTGGGTGACAGGTGTATCCGTCCCACTCCTGAAGAGCTGGAGAATTTTGGTACTCCGGACTTCACTATTTACAATGCTGGACAGTTCCCGTGTAATCGTTATACTCACTACATGACATCCTCCACTAGCATAGATCTAAATCTTGCTAGGAGGGAAATGGTCATCCTCGGCACACAATACGCCGGGGAAATGAAGAAGGGCCTTTTCAGTGTCATGCATTATCTCATGCCTAAGCGTCAAATCCTCTCCCTTCACTCTGGATGCAACATGGGCAAAAATGGGGATGTTGCTCTCTTCTTTGGACTCTCAGGTATAGTATCGCCCCATAAAAAAGGTTGCATCGGTATAATGTGGGTCCACACACCCTACCCTACCTTCCCTTACTCAGCCCTCCTCAATCATACTCCCATGCTTCTCTTCTCACCTATATACACTTACTTCCATCTCTCTTTTACCCTCTTTTTCTCATGAATACCCTTTGCTTTAGGTACTGGAAAGACCACTCTTTCTACCGACCATAATAGGTACTTGATCGGTGATGATGAACACTGCTGGGGTGAGAATGGTGTCTCCAACATTGAAGGTGGTTGCTATGCCAAATGCATTGATCTCTCCCGGGAGAAGGAGCCTGATATTTGGAATGCAATCAGGTTTGGTACAGGTATCAATCTCACACTCACTTTCGCTTCTTTAATTTAATCACTCCTAAATATGTAATGCATTTTGACTCTCTTGTTTTTCTTCCGATTGCTTGGCAGTGTTGGAAAACGTGGTGTTTGATGAGCATGATCGCGATGTTGATTACTCCGACAAATCGGTTACCGGTAAGATATTCTCTTTTTCTTGAGGTTGACTCCAATTAAATTATTTGCTGGATAGTTGACAGCAATAGCTGACAGCAATAGGACTCGCAAGATGTAATTGAGAAGCAACATCTATTCCTATTATATATAAGACCAGGTCACTTCTTAAAATTAACCTCCTCAAACACGGAACTGATATGGAAGAAGTTGAATAATGAAGTGACAAGCATATGACAGATATAAACAATTAAACATGAAAATTATTGCCTTTAATCAAGCAAGAGGACAAAACTTGATGGGGATTTTTGGGTGCTGCGTGTAGATTTATCTTATAATCATCCATTACAACACATAATCTCATTGCATTACAATTATTCTGCAGAAAATACTCGTGCTGCTTATCCCATTGAGTACATTCCAAATGCAAAGTTACCTTGTGTTGGTCCTCACCCAAAGAATGTCATTCTTTTGGCGTGTGATGCATTTGGTGTACTACCACCTGTGAGCAAACTGAACCTGGCCCAGACCATGTACCATTTCATCAGCGGATATACTGCTTTGGTAATGTTTCAAATAACTACCTATTCCTCCTACCATGTTGTTTCTTCTGTAACTCTAATTTCTAACCATGTTTTACTTGCGACAACCTCAGGTGGCTGGTACAGAGGACGGTATAAAGGAGCCACAGGCCACTTTCTCTGCTTGTTTTGGTGCAGCATTTATTATGCTGCACCCTACAAAATATGCAGCAATGCTTGCTGAAAAGATGCAGAAACATGGTGCTACTGGGTGGCTTGTTAACACTGGTTGGTCTGCTGGCAGGTGTGTAGTTATATTATAGCATTGAAATTGAATTTCTATCTGATCCTAAATAGTATTGCAATTTATACCCTACGAAATCTAGAACTCACCAAGCTTTTGAATACATCAAACTGCAGCTATGGTCAAGGGAGTCGTATTAAGCTCCAATACACAAGGAAAATCATTGATGCTATTCACTCCGGAAGTCTCCTGGATGCAGAGTACAAGAAGACTGAAATCTTTGGGCTTGAGATCCCCACCGAGGTGGAGGGTGTCCCTTCTGAAATCCTGGACCCAGTGAACACAGTTAGTGATCCTAGACCTATGTACCTTTTTATTCTATCCTTTGACACGGTCTTTTTCTAACGTTGGAGTCCTTTGTTATTGCAGTGGTCAAACAAAAAGGCGTACAAGGAGACTCTGCTGAAGCTGGCTGGATTGTTCAAGAACAATTTTGAAACCTTCACTAACCACAAGATTGGCAAGGGCAACAACAATCTGACAGAAGAGATTCTCGCAGCTGGTCCAATCTTTTGAGACAATTATGTGTGGATGGGAATGTAGGATGGTAGGAAAAAAAAATGTCGCTTTAGAATATTATGGTAGTTTCGGTTGGTTCAGATGAACATTTCATTCCAGTCTTTCTAAAAAATGCAGTTTACATTCAAGTCTTCATTCGCAATTTTCTTCATTTTTCCACCTCCTTAAGCTTTTAACATACTCTGTTGCAAACTGTTTCCTTCTTCATCACACCACCATACTCGTCGCCACTAGAATTATAATGCCTACCGGGCCTCGTCAACTTCGATCGATTCTGATGTCAATTAATTAACAATGGCTCAATTTTGGAATCTTAGAATCTAAATGGTTTTGGTTCAAGAACAAAGTGAAAGGAAAATGTTTATTCTGTTACACCTTCTCAACAAGCAAAAGATAAGGAACCAATGATGTCTTGTTTGAGGTAATACATCTCTGCTTGTGAACAAGATAACCCCATTTAACTGACTCAGACCACCACCACCAGGAAATTATATGTGAAAATCTGTTTACACAACTCAGTTAAAGTAATTTGCAAGATACCCTGCTTCGAAAGTTTTTTTTTTCTTTTAATTTTGAAATTAAATTTTCCGTTTCAGAGACTTATAAAATTGAACTTGATTAGTTTAACCTTTGTAGAAGCGTTTAGTAATGTATTTTAAAATAGTTTATTTTTATTAACACTTAACTAATAACTTACGTGCTGCTTTAACGAGTTTGTTTTTGTGAGTTTCTTACTTATTTATTTTTTTATTTTAATATCCTTCTGTATAGTTCTTCATTTATTATTATTATTATTATTATTATAATTATTATTATCTATTTTTAATTTTTCAATTACTGATATTGAATATTATTCTAATTTTGTAATAATTTTACTATTTGTTAGATATCTATCTATATATATATATAATTATTTAAATTTAAAAAGATTTAACATTATAAATTAAACTGATTGATGTTTTGTTACAATAAAGTTATATCCCATGAAAATTGTGAAAAAGAAATGCAATATAAGTATTTTAAACTAAGAAATAAAATAAATGTAAAATTATGAAAATAAATAAAAATTAAATGCAATTAATATTCATTGAATTCACTTATCTAAAAAAATGGCTTTCTCAATAGAAAATAGAAATACAAATTTTAAAATACAAATTAAAAGTATTAAAAGTTCAATAATAATTTACTTATTGTTGAAAAGAATTAAGATTATAATTACATAATATATTTTTTCCTATAAAACATAACTATTATTTATATAATAAAACTTATGTAGCTATGCTATTTTGTGTTATTTATATTTACTAGTTACCAAACATTTATAATTAATAAATTATCTTATTAATTCAAAACTTTTTAAGTTAAGAATTTATTTTAACTTATAATGTAGAAATTGACTAATAATTAGGAAGTACCTTTTTGGGCGAGGGAAATGTGAGATTCCAGGCATTTTGATAATTAGGAAAATATTCAAATATGGTTAAATATTTTAACTAAACGATGAAAGTGTTTATCAGTTACAATTTAAAATAAATATTTTATTTTAATGATTTTTTAAAATAATAAGACTTGATGAATAATTATTGAATTGGAAAAAAATTATTAGAAATTAATTTATATTTTTAGATATTTTCAAATTATTACAAATTAAAAGATATCTTGAGATATTGTTAGATATTTTTATATACGATTAGATATCTTGAGATATTAATATATATTTTTGTTATATAACAATAAGTATGAAGAAAATATTGTATTCTCTTAGAAATAGTATGCTTATAAACATAGGGGAAAAGGTATTCAAAGAGAGTTTTACTAGAATTGACAACAAGTGAAGGAAGAAACGAGGAAGTTTTAAAAGTTGAATTTTGAAAGGGATGATAGGAAAAGTGAAATGTAAAAGATAAGTGGAGCTTACATTATTTTTTTTAATGTTTTTTTGTTTGTATGTGATGTGGTATTTTATATGAGACTAAATTGTAGAATATGTGTTATTTAGAGTAATGAGAAGTGATACATGTATTGGTAAGTTACGTGTGAAAACTACAACCCAATTTCCTCACACTCCGTTCATGGGTGGTTGTATTATTTGTCACGATAGTATGTTTTGTGTGGTTGTGTGAAATGATCGATGTATTATATGGTGTTGTGAGACACATGACTATACAAGGTTTGTTATATTATGATTGATACTTTGATGTTTGTATGTTAGCTCACTTTTTTATTTTTGTAATTTTGGTTTCCACCCAAAATTATTGTATTTTATATGGGAGCATATGATAGTACATATTGGGGATGACAAAAATACCCGTGTTAGTGGGTATTCGTGGATAAAATCTACTACAGGTAGTCAGTGGATACTTCAAATATGGACCCGCAAGAATTGAATAACAAATAATTTAACACCTGTTTATAAACAATTCAGGTACGGTATCATACTACACTTTGTAGGTATCCATTATTCGTAAAAACTTAAAATTAGAATTTATTTTATATTTAATTTATATTATATTATATATATATATATATATATATATTGTAATTGATTTTAGATTTTATTTTAAAAATGTATAAATGATCTATTTTTAGACATGTGCATGTCATAGTCCGCAGAGTTTAATAACTAGTCTAAAATTTTTTGTTGTGGACCGGGGTAGTGGGTAGATACAATTTGTATTTGGCCGTTGAGATATTTTTGGACAGTCTTTTAATCTTAACTTTTTCCTTTTTATTAAAATTTATATTTGTAAAATAGTTTTTTTTGTAAGATTTCAAATAAGATATGAATAAAAATTTATTTTAATTATATTAATTTATCTATAACAGTATATAAAGGGGATTTCTCTTTTTTGTACACATTTCAAAATATCAATTTTACCCTTTAAATATAATAATTTATTAAATTTTTAAAAATTAACAGTTACTTTTACAAGGTTTTTATAAAATTGACCATCTCTGTTTTTTCTCTTCTTCTTTATTTATCAATGGTTATTCTTTTATCTGTTCTTATATATTTCACTTTATTTTTAATAAATATAATTTTAGTTTATATATTAACTTAATAACATTATAATATTATTATCTACTAATATAATATCACACATATTTAAAAAATATATACACATAGCATATGTTAATTATAGATTTTAGTAAGTGAAAACTTGGGATGTTACGCTCCTTTACATATTTCTTTATAGTTTTTCCTTCTTATTTTTAGATAGTCTATTATGCAATTCTATAAATGCTCTACCATTTATATTTTCAGAGAAATATTTTATGACTCTCTAAACTAATAAATAATTTTTAAATTAATTTTATTTAAAATTTAATTATAAATTTTAAAATATTTATATATTTTTTAATATAATATATATTTACTAAAAAAATACACAAAAAAAGTGCTTATCCACCCTAGATATTAAGCAAAAATAATTTCTGTTTACATAATTTGTTTCGTTATGGGTGGGCCAAGGTGGTGCGATGCGATGAGGATGGATGGGGGCGTGGAAGGAAATAGAAATTTCTGGAACCACAATGTGGAAGACCTTCCCCTCGCTTTCCCTCCCTTTCAAAATCGTCTGCATTTTGCGCTAATCAACAATTATCACAACACTCACCACTGCACAACAAGGCATGCTCCTTCTATTCCCTTCTCTTTTTCAAGTCTTCACCATTCAATTCCCTCTCTTACATCCATAACCTCAGTTTTTCATTCAACTATTCCAATTTATGCTTATGTTGCTTACCATCTCCCACCCAAATTCATATCAACGTAAGAATTGTTTTCGTTCATGCTTTTTTGGCTGCGTGAGTGTTCATATTGGTCAGTTGATCCTCCTCGTGTGTGCCAAGTTGGGGGGAACAATCAAGCGTATACTTTTTTGTTTATTGGGTTCTGGCAAATAATTTTTTCGTAACCCTAATTTCTGTAATTTTTGACGTTAAAGTACTGGGTTCGTTCATTTTGCTTATTATGTCCCTATTTTAACACTGTCACTTGCAGTGGCTGAGTATTTCAGTTTCGAATATTATCTCAATTTACATTCCTTCAATCATTCAATTTATGATTTTGATGTCGAATTGTTTTGTTGCACTTGGTTCTCACCCTTTTCATTAAAGTGCGATGAGGGGCTACGATAGAGATGTAAGTGCCTTTCTGGTTTGAGATTCCCACTATTCTGTTCCTCAGTTGAATCGGCGTGCTAGCTGTTTTATGAAGCGTTTTTATCTCCTAATTATTCTCTGCAAGAACCACAGGGTTACGATGATTACGAGGACGATGGACTGGAGGAAGGGGACGAATATGAAGAGGATGGCGAGGAAGAATACGTAGAGGAAGAGCCTCGTAAGCCAACAAAGGAAGAACAGGATTACCTTGAACTGAGGAAGAAGTTGAAAGAATCGATTAGAAAGCAGATGAAAAAGGAGAATAGTAATTCCCTTTTAGATTCTGCTAGAAAGAACAAACTTCCTTATGATAAGTGAGTACTCTTAACATCTGTTAGGCATATACATAGTCATAAATGCATAAGCAACATTAAATGAGAAGTTTTATGAGTTTCAATTCTGATAAATTACCCCATATTAATATTGATTAGAGATCTAGTTGAAAGAGTGCAATTTTTTGTGATAGCAAGTTTATTTGCAACCTTAATGTACCATAGTGTACGATTGCATTGGGGCATGCTAACATTTAGGTTCTTTTTTCTTGGTGGCAATTATACAAAGTTGGTTTCAAGAATATAAACCCCGATATCTTATGTGCCACATTTTTGAAACCTACTTTTGAGACAAATTTGTAAGCACTTATTTTTAATTTGTTTTATGAATATTTGCCTTTGTCTTTTTCTGCCTAGTTTTATTCTGTTCTATTAATATATGCATGTTATTTTCAAACCTGTAGCTTATAATTTTAAGGTGTTGTGTTAATCTTCTTACTCGCGTGGCAATTTGGCAAATAACTGTGCATGCTTGGTACTCTTCATCAATATGGCTGTGGTTGCTTAGCATTGATAACATTGTAAAAACAGGAGCACTTTCAAAATATTGTCTTCAATGTTCTTGTTGTTGCTGCAGTTATGGGTCCTTCTTTGGTCCTTCTCAACCAGTTATTGCTCAGAGAGTAATCCAAGAGAGCAAGTCATTGCTAGAAAACCAGCATTTATCATCTAGGCTTTCTAACTCGTCCGACATTGTATGTATTCAGTGCCTTTGATTTTTGTATTCCGTTTTAGTATTTTTTATGAAGTTCTGTATTACAGAGGCAATCTTCATTTTGAGCTGTTATGATTATTATATGTCAAGTGTTTTTAATGTGATTTCATGCATTGGCATATTGATTGTTTGGGGTCATTTGGCAACTGCACTTGTTTCCCATTCAGTAATGTAACCAAAAATTAAACCAATAAATAAAAAGAAATAAACAGTAACACTAAAAACTGCTAAGTTGAAATATAGCATTTGATTCTTACCTGCTCTTTCCTGCCATCACATGGTTAGACGAAGGTCTGAATGAGTTCTTGATGGGTCCTAAAAAAACAGCAAGAGAGGGAATGAAAAGGTAAAAAAGGTTCCTTCAAACAACTGAAATACATTTCTCATACAACATTTCTTAAATTCCCCTCACTTGCCTATTCATTTCTATCTAAAGGACCCCACTCATAATTGTTGTAATGTAACAACCGTAATAGTCACTTGCCCTTTTAACTGACTAATACAGGTCTTCTTCGGTATACTTCTAATATATGAGCCTCTTGGTTTCTAACAGTTTGGATGTTTTCAATATGTGTGTGTGTATTTTATTTCTTTTGACGTATATATTTATAACTCTGTTGATAAGCTCTTAGCCATTGTCATCCAATTGTGGAACTCCCCTAGAAGTTACTAGTGAAATGTGAGAATGGTCAAGAACTGGCATACTCTCCTTCTGTGAACGTAAAACTCAGTTTTTCTTTTTCTAATTTGTCCTGTATGTTCTTAGCGTTATTCGAATTGTAGCAGTGATGTGTTTGTTTGCTTAAAGCTTTTAGCTTCTTGTTTTTCCAATTACTGGGAATAAGTAGCTGCTAGGTGTTCTTTGATGTCTTTATTGTAGCTTTCTGATATTAATTCTGTTTTCAGAACAAAAGCTCAAATAAAGTATCTAATGGTGTATTGAACTCCTCAGTTCGTCATAATATTCGACCCAAAGTCAGTGAGGTATTGTGGCTGCTGTATAAAGCTTCTCTTGTAGCTTTTAATCTTATGATCTTCTGAAATGGTTGTGATGAATTGTTGTGTTCTAGCAGAAACAGGCTAAAGCCCAGAAACTCAAGGTTACTAGAGATTACTCATTTCTTTTGTCTGATGATGTGGAGCTTCCTGCTCCTAAGAAAGAGACCCCATCTCATAAAACACTTGTACATAATTCTGGTAATTTATTGCTTGATTATAATTTTATGTGGTATTAGGGGTGTTAGAACATACTATACTGTAATTGGGGAAACTTACAGGGTTTTTTCTGATGTTGAAGAACGGTCGGGTCAAGTTACTGGGAAGAGTGTCAGTGGTGGCAAGATTGTCCGTGGCAGTGATGAAAATCGAAAACATGTTTCTGGGCCTGGTCATTTGGCTCCGAAATCAGGATCCAATTATAAGATAAGTTCTATCAACAGGAACAGTAAGGCATCTGTGGATTCTAGAAAACAACTTAGTAGTAACAGTGGGAATGGACTGGGTCGGCCTTTAAAGATGCCTGTTAGTACCATTGGGAATAAATCATTAGCACCTGATATGAAAAATCCGGTAAATGGTGTCCACAAAGCACTCTCCTCAAAGTTGCATTCTGCAAGTGGTGCACAGAAGCCACTCTCTTCAAAGCTGCACTCTGTAAATGGTGTGCAGAAACCACTCTCTTCGAAGTTGCATTCGGTTTTGCCAAAGCAGAGTGTGGAACAAAGAAACAGCCTACGAGAACAGAATAAACCTAAAATGATATCAAAACAACCAGTAGCATCAACCAAAGTACAGGTGTAGTGTTATTATATAAATATTAACACACTCATAATGTTAAGGATTTTTGTTTCCTTTGAATTTGTTTCATAATTTTGCTTGTTAACATATTTATGTTCACTTGCTTGATAGATAAATAAGCCGCTTAAACAAATCCCCAAGCAATCTAATTTGCAAGATCAACGTCCTAAGAATAAGGTGAGGAAACGATTCGATGATGAGACAGAGGATGAAATGGATGTTAGTAGAATGATCAGATCAATGTTCAAGTAAGCTTTCTAAATTTTCTATTTATATTTAGATGTTAGCAACTTGTGTCTTCATTTCTATTACATGAGAAACAGTGAACTTATTTTCTCACATGCCTAAAGCTCGCTAGTTGCTGATGTAGGAATTCATAGGCAATATGCATGTTTCAATTGTTTGACTGGGGGGGGGGGGACTGACCCAGATCGGAACAATGGGTTAGATCTATAGCTATAAAATAGTATCGTAAGATAAGAAGTTGCAGAGTCAAGTTTGTCTGAAACTTTTTGATTCACCTCGTTTTGACATGCTATTGACTCTTATTTGGGAATGTTTAAATGCCAATACCGAATGCTGTTTGACTAAATGGACTTGCTTGGGAATGTTTGTGCAATGTTTCTAATGTGTTGGTGATTTCTTTGGTTGTTGATGGTTGTTTTTCTATCACTTATTATTGGATTATTTCTTATCTAGTTGCTTGTTTTAATTACTGATAATGTTCCATTCTCAGTACTTATGATTTAGAATAGTGGATAATCATTTTGTTGCATTTTTTGCAGTTACAACCCCAATAAATTTGTTGATGAGGACGATGACGCTGATATGGAGGTGGGCTTTGATGAAATCATGAAGGAGGAAAAGAGGAGGTTGGTTTCTCTAAGACTAAACTTGAAGTCGGATAATTGCTACCATATTCAAATCATACTTTCAGTTGTTTATTTAGTTGAACGACCTAACTTGAAAAGAAAAACCTTTGGGGTGTTTTGAGTTGTCAAAACTGAAGCACAAACTTAAGTATTTAAATTTTCTACTCAATACGCCAGACAACTTTTTATGCAACATCGAACACCATCCAAAAAGAGAAAAAATATCCATTCTTTTCTTTTTCTTCTTGATAGTTTTTTTTTTTCGGAAGTAATTTCTTTACCTCTTACCTCATCTTTTATTCTCTCCCAAAACTGTCGTGTTAGGCAATGAACATTAAACCACATCAGAAGTTGCGTTGGCTTAACTGCCTGAATGCGTAATTGTACTGCATGGTTCTGTTTTTTCCGCATTTCAATGTGAATTAAAGATATTCTTCAATTTGCATTTTACTTTTTCTCTGTTGCTCGTCGCTCTACTTCGTAAGTATCTTTAATCCTTTTATACTTAATAAAAAGTCTTGAATGAGAAAAATATAGTTAAAATAACGGGAATGAAAAATATTCAGCACATTCGTTAGTAGTAGTTATTTGATCGGGACAATTATAGGACTTATTAATTAGGATATACCAACGAATACCCTTAAATATTAAGCAATACGTACTATCAAATATTTCCTTGCACACAAACGATGAATGGTTGTTGTGTTTTCAGGGTAATAAAATATTATTTTCTTTAAATACCTTTTTACTCTTGTTTCTTTAACTAATGTTCTGAAGTCACTTGTTAGGATTCTTATAATCTGCTGCAGCGTAGAACTGTCTTTTCATAGTTTTGTTTTGTTGCCTTATAAGTGCCGGTGATGTGATTATTTGTGTTTAGTTAAATTTCTGGTTGTCATTTTTTGGTTTAGGAAGGTTATCTTTTAGAGGGTTAATGAGTTTGTGTAATATGCTGTCGCAGTGCCAAAATCGCCAGAGAGGAGGATGAGGAGCAACTTAGGTTGATACAAGAGGAAGAGGAAAGAGAGCGGAGACGACTATTGGCCAAGAGGCGTAAGCTTGGCCATTAGCTTTCTATTATCACTAGCGTAAACACAGGCGCTATCGTGTTTGTATGTACGCAATTTTTGAATTATATTAATAATTGATGATATTGTAATGTTATTAAGTTAATGAACAAAATAAAAGTATATTTATAAAAATTAAAGTGAAATATATGGAGAAAATATGAGAAAAATAAATGTTGATGGATAGTAGGAGAAAAAAGAAAGAGATAAGTAAATAGTTTTATAAAAACTTGTAAAAGTAACCATTAATTTTTAAAAATTTAATAAATAATTAAATTATAAAGGGTAAAATTGAAATTATGAAATGTGAACACAAAAGAGAGAATTCCCTTTATATATAGTTATATAGTTATAGATAATCAAATTTCCATCATTAGATTTTCATGTAGTCAATGCTTCCATGTTGATTAAATAATTTTTCTTTTGGAAGTGATGTTATCAAAAGGATTATGCTAATTGTATAATTTTTTTTAATGATATTAATCATACAAATTACAGGGAATTTTCTAAAGCGATGATTAAAAATGAGAGCAGCTCGAATTGAATTTGTTCTTGATTTAAATTTTCACAATTTTCTGGTATAAATGATAGTGCGACATGTGGTATACTACATAAGAAAACCCAAGTTACTTTTACACAGATGGGTTTGATTTGAAGCAATTTAAATCAGTGTTCATACGTAGAATGACATTCAAATTTAATTGTCATATTGAAAAAAAAAATTATACATATTTAAATTTATCTATAACTTCTCTATTATATAAATATATCTTCTCTTTTAGTTTACATATTCTATTTTCAACTTTATTTTTTAAATATATTTTTAAATCAAAAAAATTATTTTAACAAATTTATTTAATCTTAAGAAGTAGAATAACGAAAATCAGTAGGAAGCCATTTTATTATATTAAAATAAATATTTTTTAATGGGCATAATATGGGTGACAAATCTCTAACGTGTCATCCAGACAACATTTATGCTGCGTTTGATTCAAGAGACAGATTTGTATATACGGATGCAAAACTAAGAAATGGAGAAAAAACACGAAAAACGATAAATAAAAAAGTAGTTAAAAAAATGAAAACAATGTAGAACTTATTTTGTTAATTTTTTTCACAAAATAACAAAGATTTGCAAAGAAAATTACTGAAATATAATAAAATATTAATGAAAAATTTTTAATTACCATATTTCTTCTTTATACACAATTCAATAAATTTAATTCATATAATATCAATAAATATAAATAATAATATAATATAATATAATAAAATATAAAATAATTATTATTATTTACATAATAATAATAATAATAATATAATTAAAAGAACAACAAAATAGAAATAACCAATTACAATTTTATAAATTTAAATAATAACTTAAATATTATTGTAACATAATATATATAAAAAACGAATCAAACTAATTTATTTATTTAATATTTATATATATAACATTAATTCGTTTCTTATATATTATTCAGTTATTATATATATATATACAATTTTTATTTTTTAATTAATAATAATAATATTATTATTATTAGTATTAGTAAGAAACACAAAATAAAATATTATGGTTTTGTAATATGTTATATGTAATTTTTTAAAATGAATTAATTATATAAAAAGAAATAAATTTAAATAAAAGTAGAGATATTTTTGTTTGTTAAATTAAATAGTATATTATAAATTATTTCAAGTTATTATTGAAAATATTAATAAATTATTTCAAGTTATTAATGATGTTATTAATAAGCTATATTATTTTAAATAATAATTTTATTTTTATTTTAACATTATTTTTCTTATTTACATTATATTTATTATTATTGGTAAAGTAGTAATCATATAATTTAGTTTAGTAAAAATAAAAATTTATTAAATTTTATTAATCAAATCATATACAATTTCTCACAAACTTTCCACTTAAATCATAATGTATTTCTTTTAGTCCAAACACACTCATCTTTATCTACAAATCAATTCAAATCAACGCAAATCCATTTCGTCAAATCCACACCACAATCCAAACACAACATCATGTGTGTGTTTTTGAATAAATTGATTTGGGAAAGAGGGAGGGGAAGAGATTGAAAGAATTAGAGAATAAAATTAGTGTTGTTTTTTTAAAAGATTTGTAGATGATCTTTGAGTGGATTAAGGAGTGAAATTTGCGAGTGGTTTAATTGAAGTGATAGATAACAAAATTTAATAGATAAAAAATAAAATTAACTGAATTGTCCTTTGTTGTTAAAATATGAAATAAATTTTAGATGAGTTAATTTTTGTAACATTATTATTTATTAAATTTGAAAAAAAAATAATTTTAAATAATTCCTTTATTTTTTGAAAAGAAAAATTAAATATTTAGATATTAATGATTATTGTAAAGAAAAAGTTATTTTTTATTGACATAATTAATATTTAATTTAAAAATATTTTTTATCTTTTAAATCAGTGTATCTTTTTAAAAGCATAACCTTCAACCGCTATTCTCTTTACATGATGGAACATGCAAAAGAATTGATCTACATTTCCACTCCTTTTCTCACCCGAAAATCAATTAAAAAAAAGAGGAGAAAGCCTTTAAATTCGCTTATTTCTTTCAAGCATTAAATCTGTTTAAATCTGTTTAAAAGAATATGATCTTAGTTAAAATATATCATCAAACTTTAACTTTATGATGAATTATTAATACATATTTAATAATTAAAAATAATTTTAAATAAATAACTAATACTAATTCACAAATAGATATGATAACATTGTCCAAAATTTAGCAGAAGAATTTCCATTGACATAGCAAATTGAGAGAGAGGTAAGTGATGCTGTACCAGTCAGTTCACTCTTTAGTTCAGACTTGATGATTGAATTGTACTTTAAGTAATTAGTCTTTATGTTAAGCGACACATTAAGGGGCGATCAAATTCAAAGGCGGTACATGAGTGGACACGTGTTTCCTAGTTGGCACATTGTCTTTGTGTCTACGGTTGTAGTTTCAAAATGCAACAATGATTTGGATGAGAGACACAGTTACATTATCATGGACACGGGTGTGAGTGGCGCAATATCACTCATTGCCTCCATCTCTGAACCTCAATCTCGAATCAGAATATGGGGACATTGTTTTTCTTCCATCCACCGATTCCTCGTCTTCCACTCCCTTCCGTGTCAAAACCCATTGCATTCCCTCCTATTTCTTGCCTCAGGTCAGACTTTTACTCCACTTTCCCACCCTCTCTATCTTCGCAATATTTTATGTTTTACTATGATTTTCTTACTAGGGTGTCCTCAAAATCCAACTTTGATGCTTCAAACACTGAAAACTTGTCCCTTTTGCTTTGATAATTCATAAATTTATATAATTCATCTCAGGGATTATTCATGCTTAACCTCTTTGCACGGCTTATGTGTTTTCAGGAATAATGGAGATGTCACTGGCTTTCATGAGCACAAGTAACATCTTTTATTCTTTAAAGTTTTTTTTTTCAATTTTAAATAAACATTTTACCATGTTTGTTAGCCGATTCATATACCAGTGTAGTCGGAACTGACTTGAGAATTTGTATCTTAGGTCAGAGGGTAATAAAAATGTGGACATGTCCCAGGTATATTGCTTTTGTTTCAAAATTGTTGTGTTTTTCACGTGTACCCTTTAATCTTCGTTATCTGTTTCTGCATAGATTTCATTGCCTTCTTAGTTCTTACTGTTTTCCCCACTTTATGTTAGACAATATCCAATGATGGCCGGAATGTGAAACAAGATAATATTTGGCAATTGTTCAAGGAAGCTCAACATAGTTAGTTCTTTCACCTTATTCACCCTGGGGCTCTGTACAAGAGAGTTAAATAACTTCTGGTTTATTTTCCCGTTATGTAGACATACTGTACTTGAACGAACAACGTCTTGGGGCCATTGAGGAACTTGAGAAAACCAACAGAGAAAAGCACTCGCTACTCAAAAAGATAAAGAAATTGGAAGCAGAAAAGCAGGCTGGTGCTGGTAAAGGTAAAAGGTGATGGTTTAAATGTTTAATAGCATCACCATGTGCTTCTGTAGTACCTCATAATGCATACTTTTGGTTAAATAAATGCATGTCATTTGTTGTTGGCAGCCTCTAGGTTATCTTCTGTCGTACTACTGAAACATGATTCCACCACACACACATGTTTGATTGCATTTGGTTTCTTCCCTTTGCTTAAAGGACTAGTTTTTTTCACCTATCCCGTAGGTCTACTATATATAATGTAGTTGGAAAGTCAAGATCTTATAAAACCCATTCGAAATTCCCATTCTTTTCATTGTGGGAGAAATTCCCATACTTTGCAATTGAATCCTTTCTTCTTACCGTGCTCTGCAGCCCTGGCGTCCATGCAAAACTCTCATTCCCTTTGACTAGTTCTAGTGGAATGCCGGTGACCACCTGTGTCACTCCTTTGCAGCTAAGGGATGCAATGGATGGCTTTGATACCAAATGGTAAGAGCCTTTGGAGAACCACACCACAAAATCTATCTGTCATAGTTCGGGAACACAAGGCCTTGTAAACCCACACTAGAATCCCTTAATAATGAGACTCAAGTGCTCAGCTTGCTGTTGAATCTTAACATTTTGGCTTGCAGATATTTGTGCTAACATTGTTGAATTGTATACAGTTTTTCAAATCTATGATAAAAATATCTATTATTGATACAATTTATCAACAATAGATTTGTCTTTGAAGCTCTGGATGATTAATTGAACTTTATGTTTCTGTTTGTAACCCAGATAACTTATCAACTTGTTCAGAGTTGCTGCTTCGGATAGATGCCATGGTCCTTAGCAGCATGATTAGCCCTGGAGAAGCATCTGAATTAAGAGGTTTGGTGATTAACCACAAAGTGAGTCTGGCGGATGTTTTTAATGTCATCTCACGCAAAAAAGATCCCGAACTTCTAGGACAACTTCGTCACTTTTCACATGGACACAAAAAGTAAATCCTGGCTGCATTTGGTTATCTTCCTCCTTCATAATTACAGCAGTCAATGGGTTATCCTATTTTTGTTGCCTTATCTGCCAACTGAAACATCTGGAAACATTTCAAAATTCTCAGCAATTTTATTTTACTGTGGTAATGGCACACAGCGTGTAGCATACCCAAATTACTGAGAGAAGTAACAGAGCATGAAGAGAGGCATAAGCCTATAAATGAGCAAATGTATAAGTACTTAAACATGTATTTAATAGGATATTGAGTCAACTAGGGTTTTTGCTGGAATTATAATTGATCATTAAAATATTCTGGATCTTTTTCATGTTAGTTTTTTTTGTTTTGTTTAATAAGGCTAATAATTAGGTACTATTTCCCTTTTTTACTTTTCCTTTCTCAGGTGAAGTTTTTAAAATCTGATTGTCCTTTATTGTATCAATTTCATTCAGGAATGGTTTTCATATTGTTCACATTTGCACAGAAATGACGCCAATGGTCCCTAGAGGATCGGTAGCTTCATATGTGACTGGCATATCTCGTGCACTTCAAAGAAAGGGTCACTTGGTGGAGGTTATATTGCCAAAGTAAGATACATACTTCCTTCTATTTTGTTTGCTATTTATGTTATTCATCCAATTAATATGAGCATGGAACTTTGGAGTCTATTTTGTGCTTTGTATCTATACATTTGATGTCTATTTTATATGGCTAAATTAGTCTAGTTAATAGTTCCTTGATGTTTATAATTTCTGAATTTGGCTGTATCTAATTCCATGTAGGTATGCAAGTTTAAACCTCAATGAAGTGCAAGGATTGCGTGAAGTTAATGTAGAGGCTTACTCATATTTTAATGGTCAATTGCATGGAAATAGAATTTGGACTGGGTTAGTTTGGCTTTCTTTGTCTATTTATTTACTGCAAGTCTCCATATAAAATGAATGTCAAATAATTTTACTGCTTCTTATTAAGTATAGTAGAAGTACTATTTCAAAAAATTTTCCTTGTTTAAAATCTGCTGATTTTCGTGTATTCTATACTTACTCTTAGCATGTGACAGTGTTGTTTATGGCATTGGAGTCACTTTGATTGAGCCAAAGTACTTTTCATCATTTTTCAATCGCGAGATGATATATGGCTATCCAGATGATTTTGAAAGGTGAGTGAAATGATATTTGTATTGATTGGTTCATCTAGTTTCCATTTGTTATTGTTTAAAAGCAAAGAAAAATTTGCACTTTGAAGTTCATATAAGAAGCCCATCAGATAATTTTGAAGTGTTTTGTTTCATGGGGAAATTGATAATGAAAAATCCAGACTAGAAAGCTGGATGTATTTTTTGCATGCAAGTTTTTCGGTTTGACTATATAGTTCAAGTGCCACTACTGTTGCAAGAGAACCACAGATGAGTTAATTCACAAACTGTAAAGCTCAAAAGAATAGAATAGAACTCCAGTAGTGTTTTGATGGATGATTTTTAGAGGGTAATTCACTTTCACAGAAAATTTGAAATGTTTTATGACAAAATATATTGTTTGGATAGGAAATTATAGAAGAAATTGAAGTTCTAGGAATTTATAAGACTAATTTGATTACTTAAAAGTAGAGTATTTCAAATTCTACCTAAAGAAAGTAAGAATTTGAAATTCGCAATACTCTTTCTTCTTTGAAATCCATGTCTCTTTTTTTCATGTTCTTTCTTCGACTCAATTGGAGCATTGTCAAGTTGACATGGTTTTTTCGTCGACGATGGGTTTATTTAGGTTAAATGGGTTTATAGTTATTTTTTGGTCATCATTGCCAAAGGTTTATTTTTTTTTTTTTTCATATGGTCATTGTTGTTTTTCAATTAGAGTCAAACAATCTGAAATAAAAGCAATACAAATTCAGTGTTTTTGAATTTCCTGGAAATTGTAAATTTTCCTATCCAAATAAAGGGTAAAGGAGAAGTGTTTTATAGTTTTTGCATACCAACATACTCCCTTTATAACTTGTCATGACTGACTCTTTGTGCACTCAAACTATCTTCAAAGAGTGAAATAAAAGAGATACTCTGATAATTGCTATCTCATATGCGTCTTAGTTTCTTGTTATAGGTGACAGGAAAGTAAAATCTGATCTAATTAAGTTTTCTCTTGAAAGAGAACTGAATTGTGTGTTATTTTTATGAAAAATGTACAGCAGTCGGTATAACACACATATAGCTATGAAAATCAGATGGAATAAATGCTACTCTGAAGATTTTAAGCTGCAAATTTGTGCATAATAATAAAAGAGGAATTAAGAAAACTAATCCCGATTAAAACTAGGGAATACTCTAATCTACACGTAATTGCATGCGACAACATTTTCCTTTTACTCTGGTATACTTAATTGTCAATAATCTTAATATGATTTCTTCACCATCAGGTTCTCCTACTTTTGTCGAGCATCATTGGATTATATTGTAAAATGTGGGAAGCAGCCTGATGTATTACATCTTCATAATTGGGAGACTGCCATAGTTGGGCCCCTTTTCTGGGATATATTTGTTCAACAGGTGTCTATTCTTAATTTTGTGCTCTTTTGAACTACAGTAATTCTGTGATTTAGTGTAAATTAGGACAGATTTTCAGGAAAACAATTAATGTAGTGGAGCCTTGTAAAATTCAATGATGAGCAAACTTTTGTAGTTTTGTTTCAAGTGATCCCTTTCTTTTTCCCTTAGGAAGTGGAGAGCATATCTCTACTTCCTCTATCCTGTGGCTGATTGGAAACTGCACTGTGTCTTGTGTTATAATCATCTTTATCCTTTCTGACCCTTAAATTGTTTTCTCTTTTTAAAAAAATGTGCATAGGTTTTCTTGCTATGTACGAGAGTGATTTAATTATGGAATAATATATTGCTTTGTTGCATAATCTTTTATGGAGACTTATTCATTTTGTTTCTGGTTCTTTACATAGAAAAGGATCCTCTGTAATGTTCTTAATGATTTGTTTTGTTTAGGGACTTGGAGGAACCAAAATATTATTTACATGCCATGGCTTCAATTCACAGGTTAGTCACCGATCTTGGCCTGCTGGATATGCACTTTGTGTTGAATTTCTGAGCTTGACATTTCTTTCAGCAGAAATTTTCAAGAAAAATTACATATCGTTTGTTATGGATATTACATTTGGTCTTGTCAGTCTTGCAATTATTGGATGTGCTGTGTACGTAGGGTATTGAGCAACCAGATAAATTAGCCTTATGCGGGCTTGATCCTTTAAGACTTCATCGCCCTGATCGTTTACAAGACAACACTAACACACAACTTGTCAATATTTTAAAGGTGTGCTAGTCATATAAACACTTGACTTCGTTTTTTGTGTTATATCCCTCAAACTGTGATATTTAATCATTGAATAACATATTGTGTGCCACAATCTCTCTTTTCTTTTTGAAGACTGTATTTTCTTATGACCGAACAACATTGAGTTTTCTATGAAATTTACAGGGTGGAATTATCTATTCAAATAAAGTTGTAATAATGTCTTCTATCTATCCAAAGCACATAGTTATTCGTAATCTGAGTCTGGAACCTACTTTAAATGAGCATAGGTAAGTATGCTGTCATAGCATAATTTCAATCTTGTTTAGTGTTTGATGAGGTGTTATTTTTTCTTCCTTGCAAATCAATATTATCTTGAAATAGTTAACATAGTGAATGATCTGGTTGATAAATATATTGGTTAGTTTTTTAAAATTAGTGCCCCTTCTGTAGTTTGATAATGTGTTTTCACCTCTGTCTTTCTCATTGTATTCAACAAGGAAAATTACATTTGGTTGCAGGGACAAGTTGGTCATTGCTCCTTATGGATTAGACAGATCAACTTGGGATCCTTCAATAGACTATCTTCTTCCAGAAAATTTCAATGCTGAAAATATCAATGGAAAAGCTGTTTGCAAAGTTTCATTGCTGCAGCAGCTGGGGTTATCTGAACATTCTTCTAGTATTCTTGTAAGTGGGTCACCCCTTCTTATTTATTTATGTGCCACTGTAAATATATCCAAGGAGAAAAATTTGTGACATAGTACAAACAGTGTGAATGTGATAACTCTGTAATAGAGATTAAATGATGTTCAAGACAAGCTTAATGACAAACAAATTTGAAATACTACCGGGGTTAAGTGAACTGCAAACATCTTTTTATTTTGTTAAAAAGAAGTACTTCAACAATATGGAAAAGTGAACAGCTTTTGCCTGTCCCTTCCCTTTGCTTGTTCTTGGAGATTTCTTCATCATTCTTGTTGAAATTATTCGTTTATTTACTTAATTTATTTTGATTTGGTGAAAACTGGTATACAATGTTACAAATTAGGTACATGTGGTTTTTCTTGGTTTTTCTGCTCACAGTTTAAATTTAACAGGTTGGATTCATTTTTCCGGAAGGACGAGACCCGGATGTGAAAAGGCTGAAGGAAGTTATCTTGAATGCCAAGCAACAGGATGTCCAGGTTGCCATCTCCGTGGACTTTATACTTTTCATGTTTTTTTTATTTTTTATTTTTCAAAAAAGTACATTCTCATTGTTTCTAAGATTTTTTCATTAACTGATATTGAAAAGGAAGCTCCAAACATAGCAGTATGCCTATGAATTTTTGTCTGTTTCTTACAGGAGAAACAATCTCTGTTGTTCCTTGTGTTTTCATATTGAAGATAAACTAATAAACCTTATGCAATTCAACCTTCTATGAAACGAATCAGGCTATGGAAAATTCTTGTTTCAGAATTTGCTGTTTTAATTAGTTTGGAATAATTATTCTTGCAGTTCGTATTTTTGGGGACCAGTGAAAGATCAGTCGTGAATCAGACCCTTGAATCACTTCAGAAGGAACTCAAGGTAGTTCCCCACGCTGTCTTGTTTTTATTTTTTATAATTCCTTGTAGCTAATTGCTTTTTATTGCAAGTTTACAAATATAGTAAATCAATGTTTGTGTGTGGAACATAAAAAAGTAATGCATTTATTGGGAATGATATTATTTTAGGAAAATTGTTTCAGTAACATGTTTATCTATGTGATAAAGTTAATAATACTTTTTTCCTTTTCTGCTACTAATGATTTGCCATTCCATTCAAAATGTTCAGGATGATAATCTTAAACTTTTTCCTACTTACGATGAAGCTCTGTTGCATTTAGTCTTTGCTGGATCCGACATCATCTTGTGCCAATCTTTGGTTGATCCTACTGACGAAATCCCTGTAAGACCACCATCAACTTTAGTGGTGATTTTTTTTTTCTCCACTGCTGTAGCACCTCAAGTAAAACATGCAGTATGAAATTAAATAATGCAATCTGTAAGCAAATTTGGTTTCGGGTGGAGAGTGTTTTGTATAAACTGATTCTTACAATTTTTTGTAACCTGAATGTGTAGCTCATAGCATTAAGGTATGGAGCAGCTCCAATAGCACTTACCTCTGATGCAAGCACAAACAGGTAATCCATAAATATAACCTGTGATAGATGAAATCTTTTCTCCATTCTTGTTTAACACTCATTTCATTTGTATCTATCTGCAAGGGTGATACCTTTTGAAAGGAACTTCATAAACCAAGACCATGAGGCTACCATGTACTCAAAATTGATCAACTCTAGCTTTATAAACATGTCTCTCAGCCTTGCTGTTGATGAAATTGTATGTAGTTTCTAGTGGTTTCTCCTTAGTAAGTTTTACTATTTCTGGAAAATAACAATCCATGTAGTTATGATCCATTAAATTGCTTTCATTTTTCTGTAGAGGACTAATCCTGCAGTGTGGAAACGAAAAATAATGCAAGCAATGGCACATGACTTATCATGGGATGGTGAATGCTACGATCTTCATTTTGCAGCTTACTCTGCTATAAAGAATATGTGAAGTATATGTAAACATTTTTTTTTGTTTAGTAACTTGAGATATGGCAGAATAGTATTCATTATTGTAGGTCAATAATGAATTAGGGTATAGGGTGAGAAAAGAAAATCCGTCACAATGAGAGTGATGAAGGGGTTGGAATGGAAGCATAATATTACCCTGTTAAGGGGCAGAATAATGAAATCTGGGTTGAATAAATTGAGTGAGTTTTGAAATTGTGTTCTTGTATTTGTTTTCTTGTTATTCCTGAAAAGTCTCAATAATTATTCTGATATGATACTTTTATCTGTGTTAAAATAGAAGTCAATGAATCTTGTGTGGTTGAGAAAAACGACTTCTCTAAAACTTAGAAGTTAGGTTTTTGCATAAATGCTAAATGGTAATTAAGTTGATGGATACTAAAATGACATTATTAAAGTGAGTTAATTTTATAGTTAAATAAAAAATTTTATATTATAAATAAATTTTTTATTATTTAATTTTCATTTTTGAAGCTTTTAATTTATGGTTAACCTTTTTTTATTTTTATTTTTAATTACGGCCATATATAAAATTATCAAACGGTCTTTTGTTTTATTGTCTAACTTCAAAATATATATTTAAGAGTTTTTGTAATAAAAGATATTATTTAAAAGAAATTCAAACAAACACCGATGCCTATTTTTTCGAATATTCGAGTTGCCAAAAGCTTCAAGTACACGTTAACGAAAAAAATAAATTTAATATGCAAGAAGATTACACAAGGTTATCAATTTCAATACTTTTCATTTAGAAGATTAAAAAGTTATATAATTTTAATTAATTTAACTATTAAAATATAAAATGTGCGATATATATTGTTTTGGTAAAAAAGGGAGTCCGAGGTGCATACTGGTCGCCACTCGGCCTCTTTGTCAGAAACTCGATAATATCTCTCTTTTTTCTTTCAAAAAACCTCTGTCTCTCCTTGGGGTATGGTGCCTGCTTTATATCGATCCTTCCTCATCCTCTGTTTGGTTAGTGTGGTGGTGGCATGTTGTTGGGACTGCCGAAACATAGGGGAACATGGTCATGCCCCCTATCAAGAGGGAAAGTGGAGCGGTTTTGGAAATATCCCTTATAAGACGGTCGTAGATCGGCCTAGTACTCAAGTCCACTTGAGGTCGTGCTAGTATGTGGATCGGTTCAAGATTGGCCCATAGATAGCTTGCTCATGTAATGATCCAAATCGTGTATTAACCCAGCCCATAGATTGGTCGTCTGCTGGTCCAACATCATGGTCGGCCTCAAATCGGTCCGAAACAGGATGACCATGTGACCAACCTGGCTCGGCTCGACACAATGAATGACATTAACTAAGTCAGGCGGAGACTGGTCGCCAGGGCGTACATATATATATATATATATATATATATATATATATATATATATATATATATATATATATATATATATAAAGTTTTGAAGAAAAAAAAGTAAACTTTTACTTATATAAGTAAAATGTCACGAAATTCTGAATTAATATAACTTGTTAGGCATAATTGATACAAGTTAAACTTTTAATACAACTCCATGCGTAGAAATAAGTTTTTTCACTAAAATTTATTATATAACCCAATAATTTATGTAAATTAGACTAATATAATATTAGAAAACAAATTTTAGATGCGATTGATTGAGAAGTAAAAGGACCTTCCCTTCCCTTGTAATACTAAACTAAGATTTTTATTATATATTTTTTTTTGTATTCAAAATACCCACGATATTTCAGTGAGTTGTTTGTTATATGCGAAAATCACGACGACTTTCCTGAAAATCAAGATCCAAAAAATAAACATTGAAGACTTATATAAATATATAGTGGATTACTATGTATTAGATGATAAACATTGATGATAGTCGTTATAAATAAAAATGTAATAAATTCTAATAAAAATCATGTGGATGTTAAACAAATATTATAATTTTATTGGATCCTGTATTTTATATTTTTGTCAGAACGTGAATGAAACGTTATGTATTATTTATAAGGGAATAGAAGGATCATAGGGCGGTTGAGTTTGGAGGAACGATTACGCAAATGAAATGAAAGGAAACTCGAGTGTAGACTTACTTCAACTATTATTGTAGACTAACTAACTACGTTTAATTTATTTCATTTCTCAATTGCAAAAATCTATAATCAAAGAGAAGGAGAAGAGGGTGCGAGCAGAGCGAAGCAAAAATGGCATCGGAATCGGGTCAAAGTCCTAATCCTTCTTGGTTTTCGCCTAAAAGGTCCTTCTTCTCATTGTTTCTATTTTGGTTTTCGTTGTTTTTATTTTGCAACTCGAAATTCGGAACAATACATGATTCACTGATTGATATTTTGCAATTCAAAAGTGTTTTGTGCTTGGTGTGTTAATGAACTACAAGAGGCTAATTAATTAGGTAAAAAGTTAATTAATTAATACATGATTGCAGGCTTCTCATGATATTTTGTATCATTAACATGCTAAACTATGTGGACCGAGGAGCTATTGCCAGTAACGGTGTAAATGGAAGTCTTGCAACGTGTACTGAGTCCGGTATTTGTACAGGTGGCAGTGGAATTCAGTAAGCTCTGTTTCTGCTAAACTCTATTTTACTACTGATTGTTGTTGTTGTCGTCTTATTGTAGCACGATGTTCCACATTTCAGGGGGGATTTTAACTTGAACAATTTTCAAGATGGTATTCTGTCATCTGCATTTATGGTGGGGCTTCTAATTGCTTCTCCAATATTTGCTTCTCTGGCCAAAAGGTAAATTTCTTCTTGTTGCATGAGCTTTTGCCTGCTTCTCATGTTATTTATGCTTATGGATTAACTATGACATCAAGCTCATCACGTCACAATGATTAGTTGTTGTAACTTTATATGGTGTGGATGTAGTAGTAATAGTTGTAGTTATTGCATTCTTATTAGCATGAGCTGAGGGCTAGCTTATAAATTCAACAGCAAAAATAAAATATCAGAATATCCTTCTCATCATCTTGGGGTTGTTTTTGTGACTCTATTCACAGACCTTTTGCTGCTTATCTACACTTGTGTAGCTTGTCTTCTCCTTTCTTGCTCTTTTGAAGTACATGACTGAACACAAGCCTGTCTTGTCAACTAAATGGTTCAAATCCTCCTAGAAATGTACAGGGCAATAGAAATTTCACTTCTCACTTCCAGTTTGGTTGATGCAAAACACAAATGCAGGAGAGTTCTATGGTCATTTCTATTTATTATAAGCAAATTAACACCATTTTGGTAATCTTGTTGGAGATCCCACTTCGGTTAGGAATTAAGCCAAATTATAAGATAGTATCAAAACCATTCAGTGCCTATCATAGTCAAGTTCTTAGGGACTATTATGAGTAAGGTCAGATTATAATATATAAGTCAGGTATAATCCTTATCTTACCCACCTATCAATTGAGGTCCAAGATTCGTCACTGTTGAAATCTATAAATTAAAGTGGAACTAAATGATGCCAGATTTCAGCATGTTTACATTGTTAAGAAGTTATATTAAAAATGCATAAAAAATGGGAAACTGATAATTTGAATCATGTTCTTCAAAAAGGCTTAGGTAGCTCAAAGTAGGATTAAATATTTGCAATCTCCATGTTTCCCCTTTCGTTGCGTGATGATTAATGCATTTTCATGTTTGCAGTCACAATCCATTTCGGCTTATTGGTGTTGGATTGTCTGTTTGGACATTTGCGATAGCTGGATGTGGTTGTTCGTTTGATTTTTGGTCTATTGCAATATGCCGAATGTAAGGGAATGTTTCGGTGCTTTCAACATTATAAAGCCTTGAGCCTTGATAATTCACCAATTTCTCATGTCATGTTTTGATTTGAGACTCACAGCAGTTTTTTTGCAGGCTAGTTGGGGTAGGTGAGGCTTCCTTCATAAGTCTTGCAGCACCATTCATAGATGATCATGCCCCTGCTGCACAGGTTTGACCTATTTCTTTATTTCCACTTCAGTTCCTTCATAATTAGTTGAAACTTTTCCTTCATGAATACAGTGTTGCTGATTAAGTGTTTTTATTGATGACAGAAAACAGCATGGCTTGCTACGTTTTATATGTGCATACCAGCTGGGACTGCTCTGGGCTATGTTTATGGTGGATTTGTAAGACTACATACTTCCATTGTCTAGCTGTCTTAAGATAACTTGTGGCTTTTTGATTGTTCATGTTAATTGTGTTGTGTCATTTTCTTGGACTGCTATATATTTTAATAGGACTAATAATTGTTGGAATTTTTATTTGTTTAGGTTGAGTTTGGCTTTTATTTATTTATATATGTATAGGGAGATAAAAGAGGAACACATTAAATAAGAACATTACTGTGAGATCTAAATAAGAACATTACTGTGAGATCAGAGGATAAGAGATTTCGTCATAGAAGAAAATTCAACAAAAGAGATAAAAAGAATTAATGAAGCCAAGTTACCCTGCCTTCTAACTAAACATATCCTCAAGGGAAGCCCCTCCCAAAAGACCATGAGCTTTGTCAACTAGAAGCCAAACACCTAATTCTATCTCAAAGAAGCTGTTCACTCATTGAACTCTTCTTTAAGATAAAAGAATTGTGTTCCAATCACATGTACCAAAGAACGGTATAAATAGCACATTGCCACGTTAGCATCCCACAGTTCTAATTTTAGTCACACTAAACAATGCACAACTTATTGTGAAAGGGAACAAGATTCTCAAGGAAACTGCATTCTGTTTCCTTTCCAAGGCAACGTTCTTTGAAATCAACTTGCTAAGAACCGAGCTGCCTTCTTTCTTAGGATGACTACATATCCACAAGTTCACCAAGTTGTCATGTTTCATATCGGCGGTACCTAACCCCAGAAAAAACTTTTGACCTGGCCTGCAAAACAAAAATAGGTAGTACAGAGGAATCCTGCATTGATAGACTTGAATGGGAATAATCCATACCTGGAGAAAAGTAAGCACCTTTTCAGATCTCAGGGTTCTTATAGATTTTCTTCATATTGGGTGGATTACCTGCTGACTAAACACCCAAATATTAAGAGGCCGCTTCAAGGTCTGGCAATCTGCTAGTGATACTAAGGTGGAATTACTTTTATAGTCTACATTAACACCAGCCAAACTACTGATTGTCATCAATCAAACCTTGAAGAAATTTCAAAAAGATTGAAAATGAAAGGATTCAGAAAGCTTCTTCATTCTTTTCTGAAAACAAAATGGTATCGTTAGTTGCATTCTTTTCAACACAAGGGAGAAAGATAGTTTGATCCTCGCAAACGATAGTTGAATGTGAAGGATTGAGTATATTTGATGGACTTCTTCTGGGGAACTAATAATGTATATTAGCCATATTCTCAAACTAAATAGCCATATTTTCTGGAAAAACATTTTTTGTCTTGTTATACCTTTATCTGGGGTACTTGCAAGCTTAAAACTTGTGCTCAGCTTTCATATTTATTATTTAATTGTCTTTGTTCAATGATAATTTTAAAATCAATCAGCTTCAAGTTTTCAAATAACGTGTAGGTCGGAAGCCAATTTAACTGGCGTGTAGCATTCTGGGTTGAGGCAATTTTGATGCTTCCTTTTCCCATTTTGGGTTTTCTAACGAAGCCTTTGCAATTGGAAGGTCGCCATTTTCTTCTCTTTGATGTGTTTAAGAATATCCTTAATTTTTTAATCCCTGTCACATTAATATAGTATTTAACTTTCAATGTAGGTTTTGCACCCTTGGAACCCAAACACACACCAAAGTCTATTGAAACAAATGATTCTGAAACTGGAGGTATTCCTGATTCTTTTAGCTATTACTTTGTAATTTATTATCTATATTTCCTTATAATCTTTTTGAAATTTATGGGAAAATATTATCTTCCAATATTGTTTTCATATTAGCAGGTATGGAGAGAATTAGAAGACTGGACAAATTTCATAATGAGAAAAAATTTTTGGAAAAACATCAATGCTAATGAATATTATAGAATGGGATGTCTTTACTTCATATTAAGTGAATAAGCATCTTATGTTTTTTTTTTTTCTGGTATGTCTCTAAGCTATGTGGTTGTAACAAAATTGAACACACTTTAAGTCACTATTTTGCAATATGTCCAGTTCAGTTAAAAGCTGTGCTGTGATGAATTATTTATTTTAGAGAAGGGAGAATTGCAGTAGTACAACAACAAAACCTTATTACACCAATGTAGGTTGAGTACTTGGAATGTATAGCTCAGATATTCTATGTTTAATCACCTTTTCTCATAATTTCATATTATTCTTAAATATTGGGACCAAAATGCTCCTCCATACACTTGACATTTTCGGAGATATCAAAATTCTGTTAAATAGCTTAGTGAGCCAAGCAATATCTTGTTCACTTACACACTTCCAAACTTCAACAGGATTACCATTATCTATTTTTTTAAGGTTTTCCTCTACCTCTTCAACATGTGTTCTACTGTAATAAGCCAAATTTGTTCCTTCCTCTGGGATTTCTAGCTCTTCCATGCTACACCTTGATCTTTATCCATTACTGAAAAACTTGATACAATAATTCTTCAAATCACTTTGATATCATGATCTGTAATATAAACTTTTTCTTCTTCAACCTTGATACATGATTCAAATCTAATCTTTTCCTTTCTCCATTTTTCTGGGCTTATATATCTTATGTTCTTCATTCTTTATTAGGAATCATCTTTTGAAATTTTTAACTTTATTATCCATTTTCAATTCAATTTGTCATTTCAAGGAAGAAGCCATGTGTATCATTCATATTATGACAAGTGTTAGTCATATTTGTAGTATTTAGAACTTTGTCTGACTTTGCAGTTCCCTTCATATCTGCGTTCCATTTATATAGGATATTTGCATTTTTGGTGTCGTAAATAATTTCTGTGGTCATTGTTAGAGGTTTCTGTTATAGGTGATGACATGCTTGCTGAAGATCAAGCCTTGCTAAGAGGATCCAAGTAAGTATTGCTTTTGATTTTCTGAATTTTGAATCCCTTCTCTCTTTGGTATTTGTTGTTTAGTTTTTCTTTGTTTTCCTATTTCTAATGCCAAGCTGAAGAAAATTTAGAAGTTAGTCTTAGAACTCAACTCTCAACTCCACTAAATCATTTTGTAAGGTTAAGAGTCTCCAAACTTTATAAGCTCCATTTGAAACATACATGCCAACGTGAGACCAAATCGCCATCCTTGAGGTTGCACTTAAGGCAACTTAAGGTTGCACTTGAGGTTAACTTTGGTGAACTAGGGGTGACTCGAATTAAGGCAATTTTCCAACAAAAATCCAAAGTCTAAGCATTAAATTTGCCTTATGTACATTAAAGAGAGCAAGAAAAATGAAGTTGGAGACAAAATTCAACTACCATTTACGATAGATTGTCTGAGCAGTTGGAAGAGCAGACAGTGTCACTTGAAGCAATCATCAAACTTCTTGTTCTATTTAATCTGCTGTCAATGGTCAATACTCTAAATGGTAATCCTTTCAGTTCATGCAAAGCAGTTTTGGTACTATTACAGATGGACAGTCTTGCCAAGAATCAGGGTGGTAGAATGACAAAGATAGAATGCAAACAGATAGAAAAGCAGAGACAAAAACATACTAGCCCGTGGACTATACATAATGGAATACGAGAAATGCCATTCCTGTACTTGGTGTCTTGTTTCCTTTTTCTAAAGTCACAATACTTTGTTCATAATATAACTAAAGAAGAGAGAAGAAAATCATCATTAAATATTATTACACTCCTGCTCCTACTTTGAAGGAAGCTTTCTTTTAAACTTTATACACGCATACATATATTATGGTGAAAAGGTAATTTTCCACTCACATAATAGATATTACAGTTACCCAACTAAGGTTCTTCTACATTTGAGATTCCCTTATGATTATGCTCATAATAGATTGCTAAAGTTGTTGCTTCACCTGATATCTGATATTTGAATAAAACATTACTTTTATTTCTTATGATTATCAGGTCAACATCCAAATTGTGGGATCAATTCACCATCTTTTTAAAAGATATACAGGAGCTCTTGCATGACCAAGTGTATGTTGTAAATGTTCTAGGTACTTCTTTTCCCTCCTGCAGACAAATACTTTTCTTTCATTGTTTCCTGACTGTGGCTGTTTAAGAAAATTGGAACATTTTTATAATTGTTCAATGTAATGCACAATAAATATAATGAATTTCTGTTTTGAGAATTTGATATTTGTATTTTCAATTCCGAACTATGGTATTTGTTTTTTTACTTGAGAATTTAAATATTGCCAGGGTACATATCATACAATTTTGTTATTGGAGCTTATTCATATTGGGGACCAAAGGCAGGATACAACATTTATCATATGGTATTCTCATATATTACCCAATAAATTTATGACTTCTTCATACTAAATCCAAAGGCATTATTTGAAGATTTTATTGAAAAGTTGGTTTTTAAAACAGCCTTGTGCTGTTGATTGATGAACCTCACCTATTGGGACAAACTTGGTTGTTGTTGTTGCTGTTGCTATATTATAGAAACTGGATCAAAGAGTGAAAGAAGAGGAAGTTTACAAAGATAAAAGAGACAACACCGTATATTTCTTTCAAAGGAAAGTCTTACAGAAAACAATAACTCTGGCTCTTCAAGGGTCCAGTGTCCTCCCACATATATTTTCTTTTTCCCCCCTTATTCTCTAGACCCCAAAAGTATTTATACAAACTTCTCTTATTCATTAACTAGCTCTATTGTCATGGTAACTGACTCCCAATTACTTGTAATTACATCAAATAGCTCTATTCCCATTTTCCGTATTTCTTCTCCCATAGAGCTTTGTAATAGGAGGTTGTATTCTATCACTATACTTATTATTTGGGATTGGTTTTAACTCCACCCTACAAAAATAACTTGTAGGTCACTTACATACAATATTTTAGTCGTAAAATTAGCAATGTAGGATCTTCAATATTCCATCATGTTGAAAATCTACCGTGTAAAGTTTGCAAGGTTGGACATTTGTGTGTGGTTCGATAATGAATTGATAGTGGGTGACCTATGAAACCTAACAACCATGTCTATGATACCTTTTTAGTTTTGTTATATCACTACACTTGTCAATGTGGGATCCCTAAACCCTTTCATTGAGGTGGTCCAATAAGGATTCGATAGTGAGTAGTCCCTAGTTGATTTAGGATCTCCATTGCTTATTGTTGGAAAGCAACCTTAAGTGTCGTCACTTTTAGCTCTTCTTAATTGCAGCCTCTTTCGAAATTACCTTAATTTCAACCGCAAGGATGGTGGTTCACATTGACTAGAGATATGGTTTAAGAGAGCTTATAATAAAGCTTGGTTAATTCTCATCTTATAATCAGATTCTGTGGGATTGAGTTAGACCCTAAACTCAATCTCTAAGATGCCGCAAGAGTCTATCCTACATGCATTGTTGGATCATTTGCATTTGTCACATCATATTCCATGCCAAAAGCCTAGGGTGCGAGGGAGAGTATTGGAAAATTGCTTCTAGGGTTGTGGTTTAGTCTCTCGTTGACTAGAGATATGACAAAGAGAAATTGTAAAGTTTGGACAACCCTCACCTTACAACCTGGTTTTTTGTGAGTTAGGTCCTAAATCTAAATTCTAAGACTTATTGTTAAGAACTGGACTTTAAGCCTAACTCAACTTCACAAAACCGGTTTGTAAGGTGAGGTTTGCACCCACTTATATACTATGAAATTGCCTTATCCCTAGTTGATGTAAGACTTCCAACACACCCCCTTGTGCCAAGGAATATACATCTTATGCGTGGGACTAGACATTAATAGGTGGTCCGATAACAGCCCAATAGCGGGTAAAACTATATGCCCAATAAACACAAATCTCGCTAAGACAGGCTTTAAACTATGACTCTAATACCATGTTAAGAAATGAATTTTAAGCCTAACTCAACCCCACAAAATGGATTTGTAAGATGAGGTTGGCACCTACTTATATACTATGAAATTGCTTTATCTCTAATCGATGTGGAATTTTCAACACTTATAATATAAACATTATTTGTGTTACATATTGCACTTGTGTCCTTTGTGGAAATGTGCTTCTTTGACCTGCTTTTTCTTTATAGAGTAATGCTGACTTGTTGTTTGGAGGCATGACAATTGTTTGTGGAATTTTCGGGACATTAGCTGGAGGCTTGTTTCTTGACAGGATATCTTCAACCATCTCTAATTCTTTCAAGGTATACTCAGTTGATTTACATTTATTTATAGTGTGAAATGAGTCAAATGATTCATAATTCCATTTGTTGTACACTTTTGACTGGAAAACGTATCTTTAAGGTGTTGGATTTCTTGGATTTGGATGAAAGCTTGACCTAGGTGCTAGAGATTCAGTTTCATTAGTAATAACAGCATAAATAGTCTAGAATTTGAAGGTTATTTGTTACTCAGCCACTGACTACATGTATGTATGGAAAACAGAATACATGATTGCCCGAATTTCATATAACTGTTTTAGTATGTTCTTTTACGGTATGCATGAGTCTTTGGCACCCATTTTGTACAGATATGAATATTAAAATTGGATCAGAGATCATAACAAGTTTGTATTCCTGTTTTCTGTATGGACAGGTTCAAGATTTATATATCTTTCATGAGAAATTTTATTTTATTATTGATCTATTCTCAAATCTATAATGGTTCAATTCTATTTTATATAGAAGTGGTTAAGAATTTAACAGTTGCATGTTCTGGTCTTTTCCTTTGTCTTGAATTTGACTCTGTTCTGTCTTTGTAAGGGTGTGTCTACACTTTATGAAATTTTTTTGATGTGTTATTTCATTTCTTATGTGTTCCCTGGGTTGCCATTGCAGCTTCTTTCTGGAGCAACATTTCTCGGTGCAATCTTCTGTTTCATTGCTTTCCTTTTCAAGAGCTTGTCTGGTTTCATTGTCTTCTTCTCTATGGGTGAACTATTGATTTTTGTCACTCAGGTAATTTTGTGAATCACTCAGAAGATTAAATTCTCCTCTCTTAAAAGTAGGAATGGCAATTGGATCTATTTATCCACTAACCATCCAAATTTAATGGCTTGAATCACCATTTGTTAATTGATATCTTTTGAACCACCCAACATATTTTGGCAATCTATTAGGTCAAGAGTCCAAAATCAGTGGTTTGAAGAATTTAAGGGACGAGTTTTGGACTTAAATAGTATTTGGGTGTTAGAATGTTTAAATAAAGAACTTTCTTTTATAGAAATATTTTTCTTTTAAAAAAATATAACACACTTTAAATGGATGGATTGGATATCTATTCATGAAAAGTAGTTAATGGGTTGATGGTTTTTTAAATTAAATAAGTTATGGATGGACTGATTTATAGTGTTTGGTTTGTAAATGTTTAGTTTCCATTTTCTGTTGAAATTATGGGAACTAAACATTTTCAAACTGAACATTCTAACTGATTCAATATGACATTTCCAGATTTCCTTCATTGATAAAATGTTTTTGGAGAGAAATCTGATCATTTAAAATAGTCTCAATTTGTTTTCTTTAATTGTATTCTTATTTATTAATATAGTCTCAATTTTTTGGCGTCACTGGTTTAATATTTGGTTGGTTATGGTACTATATTTGTAGGCTCCTGTAAATTATGTCTCTCTCCGATGTGTAAAACCTAGTTTGAGGCCACTGTCTATGGCCATATCTACAGTTTCAATCCATGTCTTTGGTGATGTGCCTTCCTCACCACTTGTTGGAGTCCTGCAGGTAACACCACCTAAGATTTTCGTGATGTTTTATAGCTGTGCTTTGGTTTACTCTTATGACTGGATATTGTTATAAATTTTATTATATGATTATTTGCTCCATGAAAGTAGTGTACTAGTTAAGTTCATCTTATGCACTTTGGTCTTTCCCAGTAAGCTGGCTATGATCTGTTACAAAAAGTAAGTTTGTATTATCAGTCAACTTAGATTCTGGGAGAAAATATTTTTGACTGGCTGAAAATGCTCCAGTGAAACCAGCGCTCTGCAGAATAATACTGATACAAAAGCTAATTATATAGATAATGATTACTGAAGACAATTCACAGGATAAAAATAATGGGCTAACGTTTTTAATCCTATTTCCTGTACAGGCTTCTCGGAGAAAATATTTTAGACTGGCTGAAAATGCTCCTGTGAAACGTGCACTCTGCAGAATAATATTTATACACGAGCTGATTATATAGATAATGATTACTGAAGACAATTCACAAGATAAAAATAATGGGCTAAAGTTTTTAATCCTATTTCCTGTGTTACAATGCATCTAGCCTTCTTTGTTAGTGGGATAATCATTCAAGTATGTAGTTCTCATCAAATCACAAGAATGTTGTATGTTCACTTGATTTATTTATTATGTGACACTTTTTTTTAACTGTCTTAGTGGTGAGTACACCCTCCCCAGTCCTCACATGATGAGAATTTCATTTGGGTTACCCTTTGTTCATTTTAGCTGCCCCTTTCCCAACTTGCCTCTCCTTGTTGATGTGAAGGGGCTTCTAGTTTTCATCTGTTAGAGACAAGTATGCCACTTCATTGTCGTTTTCAAAAGTGTAGTGAGAACACATTCATGTTTTACTCTACTGTCCGGATATGCTGACTTTATATTCTTGGCATATTTAGCGTTGTTCATGCATATAATTTAGTTTAAAGCGTTGTTTTGACTCTAAGCAAATTGGTTTTCCTGGGCAGGATCATATTAACGACTGGAGGAAGACATCACTTTGTTTAACATCCATTTTCTTTCTTGCGGCTGTCATATGGTTCATAGGTAAATGGCATGCTGCTATGGTTGCAATTTGCTATTCTTAATACTTTCTGGTATCCATTTAAGTTAGAATAGTTTTGGATTAATTTCTTCAGAATACATGAAGAACACGTAGATGTTGTGCATGTGTATTTGTCTGTTTGTCTTTCTCATTGAAAATAAAATGATAATATCAAGTAGGAAGATGCAGAAAATTCTCAACCACAACCTCTAGTCCTCTACATTCTCAAGGACCAGTAGAATTAATCATTCCTTTTCTTTTAGCATTTGGAGAACTATAAATCATAAATGAAAATAAATGCCAAATTTAGTTTTTTTTATGCTGCAATTAACCTGAAGTGTTAATTTTAATTAGCATGTTGCAGTAAAGATTCATGGTGATGGAAATTATCTGAGCGAGTGATTATTCTGGTTGATACACTTCGTGGATATATAAATTTATGTTTGAGTGATGATGCCTAAGAATTGTTAGTTGACCACCAACGCTCCAATTATTTAACAATAACATCAGGAAAATTGATTTGAATAGCTTGAAGAAAAGGAAAGTTATGCTGTTGAAAGTAGACACATGGCTGAACTATATAAATTAATCAATCCTATTAAATATTACAGGAATCTTTATGAAAAGTGTCGATGTATATGAGAAAGATGATGAGGACCGATCTGCCACATCTAGAAGAGGGAAACTGACACCATTGATTGAAGGGAGCAGAGATGCATCGAGTGAAATCTAATTTCTCTTTCAGTGGTACTAATAGTGTGCTTCAAGTGTATATTAACTTCAATTGTGAAAAGGGTAAAACTCGGTAGCATCTTTACTACAAAAGGATTTTGGACTTACTTCATGTTTGAAAAGACTCTGTTGATTCTTTCACGGATCAATTTGTTGCTTTTTGTAAATTTGTAATTATTCAATAAACCAACGGATATTTTGTTCTGGGAGTGTTTACTAAAGCAGGTTATGTTTCGTGGTTTTTATGCTGTTCCTCTAAATTGAAGGAAGGTGAGTTATCAGTTTCAAATTCTACAGACATATACTTTTCTTTTTTTTCTTTTTTTTTTTCTCTATTTCTTGGGTACCTAGGGACGATATTTAAAGATCCATGAAATTCAATAATGGAGACAAAAGCAAAAGATTGGAACGAATTTGACAGAAAATGGAATTTGTAACCGAGAAATTTCGTTACAGACAATGGCCACCGCCTAACTCTAAAGAATGTTCGCCAGATTTTTACCTTTCGTTATAAATTTCCTAAATTAAAGTTTATATCGGCTTATTATTGTTAGTGTTACACATCCTCCAATGAGAAAGGATAATCATAGCGATGAAATCAGGAAAATTGTGGAAAGACCATTCTCAAATGGTGTGATCTGCCATTCAAAAATCTTCATACAAATTAAATTAAAAAATATTTTTCTTATAATTTCTTTTGTCCTGACCTTTTCCGAAAGAACCATTATTGACTTTTACGAAACCCAACTTAATTCAGGTTACTAACCATTATTGAATGTAATAACCTGAAAATAGTTAAATATTAATGAAATAATTACACTATAATCAAAACATAAACATTGTTGATTTTTGCTATTTTCATGTCTTTCTTTTTATTTATTTTTAAATGTATTTTTTTACACTTGTGACTTAAAACAAGCAAATGAGCGTCATTCTTTTTGCTGCCCTCACTCCAAACAACACAAAAGATAAATAAAACAAATATGTCTTTTTCATTGTTCAACTTATCACATATTTAATCAATAGTAAGATATTTAAAACCACGCCTACTTTGAAAGCCTAATTAAAATATCTGCCATTTGAAATATGAGTTCAAGTTTTAACGCTAGTAAGAATAAGTTGGCTGAGTGTTTGGAATTTCATTTGCTCCTGAAGAATTATTAAAGAGAAATAGATTGGCCAACAATTGGAATGAAGAGGCATAAGGTTTGTGAATGCAGTTTATAAACTTGATATTAACAAACATTGACATGACCTGACTTTGAAAATTTTGTGTTTAAGTGTTGAATAAGTTTCATTTATTTAATATGCACATTTATAGTTTCTGTATCAAAGAAACAAACATAAGATTTTGAACTTGAATTTGTTTCTTCAAAAAGTTGAGAGATCAAAATTTTATAACACTTTTTTTTTTTTAAATTGTGTATTTGGAATGATGGTTCAACATATTTCCTACATGAAAAATTATAATTTAGAAAGTATTTTATGTACACCTCATAGATAAAAGAATATAAGTTTATAGAAAAGTTAAACATATTTTTCATCCATAAATTATTCATTAAAATTGTATTACGTCCTTGTTTTAAAGTATTAACCGATTTAGTGAATCTGCAATGAGGGAGAAGGTTTGAGGGGAGTTTGATGAGGTGAGGCGAAGGAAGGAGATAGGAGGGAGCATGTGGCAGCTGAGACACAAAAGAGAGTGCAGAGAGGTTTTCTTTTTTTTTATAGGTGGATGGGAATGGAGAGGAAAGAGAAAGACATCCAAGAGGTGATGGAATTATGAACGAAAGATTTTTTTTTTTTTCTTTTTAAGGAGAAGATCGACCACCATTACCAACCTCTAGAACCATTATGAGGATCGTCCCATTACCACCAGAAAGAGAGTTAAATTGAGGATATATGGTTTAAATTAAACTACTTATAAATAGAAAGACACACCTAAAGCTTAGGGACCGAGATACTTTTTTGAAGCTTTATTAACTTTTAATCAAATTATTCATTCTCTATATTTGTTTTTCGATTAATGACACACATTTGAATAGAAACAACTACAAATACATTATTTTAAAGTACTCATAAAATACATATTTAATAAATAATTTAAAAATAAAAAACATATTTAACCTTATATAAAAATATAAAAATATATTATGAAGTATGAAATGATAAATAAAAGGAAAATATAATAAATATATGTATATAATTAGACATGATGCAATATTATATTTATAAACTGATTATTCGTTTGATTTACTAAAGTTGTCGTTTCATTTTAAGAACAATTAAATTCCTTAAATTAACTCTATTGGTATTAGTTTTTTAATTAACTTTAATTGAAGTTATTTTAGTTATACATTAATATATACATATACATCTTAATAACCAAAAGAAAACACCAGTCGAATAGTTTAATAACAAATTTGTTTTGTGATATTAACAATATTAATATCATTAAATAAAAATATTTCGATTTTAATATTTTTCAACTTTTTACAAGCACTTATTTATTTCTCCTTAAAATATGTCTGACATATATGATTATTTTTAATTTAATTCTAAAATAGAATTGAGAAAATATGAAATAAAATAAATATGATAAAATTTTAATTTCTTATGCCGAGATATCATACAAAAATTAAACTTTGACTTCTTTTTTTCTTTTTTACTAGCGAAAACTTGAGTATGAATATTTATATTTTTATTACATTAAAATAATATAATTTTAGATATATATATATATATATATATATATATATAAATTTATAAAATTAATTAAAAATAGAATATAAATTCTAGTTACAAGTTATATACAAATTTTAAATTGAGACCATGAATTTTCATATTTAATTAAATAAATAAATTATTTTAATTTATAAATTAAAAATGATAAAAGAAGTTGAAAAATTATGATTGCTGTTACCTCATTAAATAGTCCTAGAGGGTCCAGATATTATGTCATTCCCTACACAGATACTATCTGGGATTTGGACAGAAAAGAGTACACATTCACTTCTATTATTTTTATTATTATTTTCTGAACTTCTGATGGTTGCATCTTATCTTATGTATGGTTGGTGACATTCATATTTGTCTAGGAACATTTTAAAAAAGATACTTGCACCAATAGGAATATTTTAGTTATTTACTTACTAATGGAAGATTACTTTTATCATGATACTTATGCTACCAATATTTGTTATTATAATTTCTTTAAAATAAACTGATTAAAATAGTGTTATTGATGAAAAAAATATTAATTATTAAAAACTTGTTAAAATTTTAATTTTATAAATTTATGTTTTTTATTTAGACTTATAGAGTTAAAGTTCTTTTTAATTAAATTAATTTTAGTTAAATTTGTAATTTTCTCAGAGTTTATTTGAATTTATTTTTTAAAACATTTTTCATTTTTATGTTTTTATTTCAATTATAGTTTTCAATGCAAGTTTTTTTTGAATTTACATTTTTAAACAATGATTTTTACAAATTTGATGTGTAGCAAAGAATTTTTTTTTATCAGAAAGACAAGAGTCTGTATTTGCTTAACTTAACAGTTGTCATTCCAATTTCCAACTAATAAATATATTATACACTGATATTTTAAATATTTTTATTTTATTCTTTCTTAATTTATTATAAAGTTACAATATCTAAAGTCAAAATCATAAATATGCATGCAAGACTACAAAGAAATTTATAATATATAATAAAATTCTTTCATCAAAACACATGAGGACCAGCATGTGTGTCCACTGTTTTGAATGATAATAAAAGCTAATAAATATTAATAATTTTTACAATTTTATTATAAATAATTATTTTAATTTAAAATAATTAAATTTTGAAAATTAAATAAAAATATCAATTTTATAAAAAAGATTATTTAGACAATAAAATTGACAAAATAATATTTTAAGTTAGAAAAATAATTATTAAAAAAAAGACGTGCATATCAAGAATCTAATATAATAAATATAATTATAATAATGAAAAAAATTAAATATGCTGTGAAAAGTAAAATATAATTATAAACTAAAAAATAATAAAATAAACTAGTTTTAACTTTATTAGGAATTACTCTGGTATGAAAATAAATAAATAAATCATATAAATTGAATTTCCATGTTTCTCTCCTGCATAAGTTCATATCATCTATTCATTGGAGTCGGAGACACAGAGACAGAGCGGGTTTCTGAGACATCCTGTGTTATCATCTGAAAAAACTCTGGTTTGTACATTGCACATCTCTCTCAAAATTTCTTTCTGGTGTGGTTCTGTAACTCTAATATTCTGTTGTTACCTAAAATTTGTCGTGTGTTTCACATTTGGATTAGTATCTGTCACCTTCAGAAACAACCCACTTCACAGATTCACCTAACACTCCTCTCTTATTTTGAACCGCTCTCATTTCTATCAATACTATCATTTCTTCTTTCATTTCATCCCTTTTATTCTACATACAATACTGTTGTTTTCTTCACTCTGCACTCCTAACAAGAGTGTTGGTTCAACTTCATTCTTATTTCATCTATTTATTTGGGAACAGGTGAAAGCACAGTAATATTCTGACCTTGTTCAAAAGTGTTTTGTTTTACAAGGATAAATGCATGCAAACATCAGCGATCCGATTTCTAATTTCTTATACTCATACTCTATGTATCCTATCCTTCTTTCTTTAGACGTTTGATTCCCACAATAGTCTCTCTCTTTATCTCTGGGATCTAAATTAGTTGGAGTTATTTTTCTGGAATTTGTCTCTGTGAATTCGTGGGTACTTTGTTAAATCAGAAAGAGAGAGAGAGAGAGGTTATTTATTTAATTTAATCTGTGAAGCAAAAAGAGTGGAAGATGGAGTTTTAATATCCTTAACCCGTTTCAATTTGAACCACTTTTGGTTTCTGTTTTTGTTGTATCTGGATACTGTTTCGATTTGAACCACTTTTGGTTTTTGTTTTTGTTGTATCTGGATATCCTTTGAGAGTTAATTAAGATGGATCACAAAGGGACGGAAATGTCTTACATGCCTTAGAATGAGTTTGATCTTCATAGCTGTGGCATTTTCCTCTTCCTTTCCTTTTCTTCCAACCCTTACATAATGACACTGTTAAAAGTTGTTTGGATTTATTTCTGGCCTCATGTCGTTTAGGATTAAGTTAAGAAAATAATGCAGAACAGTTTTGAGCTAGTTAGCAAACAACACTCTCATTATACCTTCGTGTCAAGCCTGGGAAGCTCTAAAGTTGTAGAATTTAAACTTAACCTTTAAGCAGCTTAATGATAAGTAGAGATTTTTTTCACCAGTTAGAAAGTTTATGACTGTACCTTTTTGTGGAATTGTATGAGTTTTAGGCACCTCTAGAGGATCCATGCACTAATTACAAGACTGGTTGGGTCAATTCAGTTGTCTGATCTCTACTGCCTAAAGGATAATTTCTCAGGGATGTGATAGTACTATGTCCTGCAGCAGCAATTAATTCATTGTTACCTTTGAAATTTTTCTAGGTCTTAATATGTTTTCTTTTTTCTTATTTTACACAAGATAGTGATTAGGACATCTGCATTGGTCAGTAGAGTCATCATGAGGGCATTGGGTTGTATG